>ENA-OQHZ01000016-OQHZ01000016.1-human-gut-metagenome-genome-assembly--contig:-NODE-16-length-138733-cov-8.366079_pt1 | contig 138733 bp, 118 predicted proteins | sample MGYA00242642_ERZ504734 | MGnify/ENA primary metagenome ERZ504734 (study PRJEB26092, sample SAMD00036210) | human gut metagenome | host: Homo sapiens | study: EMG produced TPA metagenomics assembly of...
GTGACCGCGACAGGATTCAAACCTGTAACCGGCTGATCCGTAGTCAGCTACTCTATTCAGTTGAGCTACGCGGCCATGTCTTTTTTCTTAACGGGTGCAAAGGTATAGAGTTTCTGCTAAACTTCCAAATATTTTCGCTCTTTTTTTTAAGTTTTTTATTCGATAAATCGTGAATTAAATATCTGCCAGCCCAATGTAATGCCAAGATTCCAGTTGTTTGACGGTGAGCTATAGTGATTTAGGTAAACGCTTATCGCTCCGAATGGAAGTTTGGCAACAAGTGAAATTTCTCCCATATATTCTATTTTGCTGAATAACTCACCGTAATATGCTTTCGATTCTTCGTCACGCATTATCGGAAAAATAGGAGCAAAGCCATAAAATTCTGCTCTGGTATGGAAGACTGGTGTTATCTGGAAGATAGGCATAATGCCGGCTCCGATGAACTGATTGGCACGGAAAGCTTCATTATACGTAATCTTGCTATGTGGTGTAGGTGAGAATTCACCTGCCTGCATCATGGTTGCGGTATAATTATGGCTGAAATTACGTGAAGAATAGTAGGCGCGAATATAGTTCCCCAATACGAATTTGGAGGAAAGCGAATAATATCGTTCCATTTCATAGGATAATTGAAGCCAGGACTGGACATAATTATATGTACCGTTATACGGGTCTGGAGTTGATCCTGCTTCATATGATTCCGTTCCGGTGTATATATGTGCCACAAGTCTCTCTCTGCGTCCTGCTGTGGCATATTGTCTGCTGTTTAGTGTATTTCCGTCCATTGCCACAGACCCTCCGAAAATAGTGTAGTTGCTGATATCATTTTTGTCATTGTTGAAGTCAATGACATTGTTCTGGAAATACAGGTCTTGTATTTTTCCGATTCCGATGCCGAATTCTGCTTTCTGGCGTGTAAGGAAAGGCATTGAAACCAGCAGCTTGACAAAATTCTCTTTCTTTTTATTGAAAACAGGAGAATTACCTTTTGAGAAAAGTTTTTCTTGCTTAAAATAATCGAATGAAGAGATTGATCCTACCAGGCGGAAGGATGTTGGGATATGGGTAGGGAAATCAATGCGTCCTGCTATTTGCAAATTGTTATAAATTTGTCCTAACTGTCCGTCTAGCGAAACTTCTTTTGAGAAGTTGTTCAAGTTGTGGTAGGTAGCTCCTACATAAATTTGGTTAGCACCGTTTGAGCCTACGTTTCCTCCTACACGGAGTGATAAGTCATCTTCAATCTTTACTTTTAAGTGTAGGGTAAACGTTGTATCAACTTTATTGTATACTGCATGCGGAATGATTTCTGATATCATATTGTCCGACATCAGACGGAAGTAACCTTTCCGTAAGTCTTCCAAAGAGAATATTTCGTGATCCGACGAATGGAACTCTTTGCGAATATATTTCTTTTGCTGCTCGTTTCCGCCTGTAATCGAGATTTCGCGAAAGCGCAGCTCTGGCATATTTTTCTTGTAAGCAATACGTTTCAGCTCTAGTTGACGATAATTGATTCGTCGTGAGATACGTGCCTTAATAGAATCCATGAGCTGTATGGTACGGTTGTAACCGATGTCGTGGAGTTCGTCAAAGCGGTCGAAATCCATCAGATTCACATTGTCGTACTTGAAAGTCATCAAAATGCCCAATGAGTCGGGTAGAGAGTAATCAGTCTTTTGCATAATCATGTTTTCCAGCTGTCCCATGATATCTCCCTCCTGAGGCTTTCCCGGGTTGGAACTTACTACACTTCCGATAATGACATCCGGATGAAAATCGTTTACCATTACATTTACGGGGAAATTATTGTAGATTCCTCCATCGTAAACCAGTGTCGAATCTATTTCTATGGGTTTGAACATGGCAGGGAAACTCATGGAAGCCCGGACGGCATCTCCCAGATCTCCTTTTTCAAATATCATCGGCCTTTTGTTGTATACGTCCGAAGCAACACATCTGAAAGGCACAAAAAGCTGGTTGAAGTCATTGTTGCATGCAGCAGTAGCCTGACCGAAGAGCTCGAGAAAGGCCAAGTTCATTTGCAACGGATCTACCACACTGGAAGGAAGAAACTGCGTTTTTACCTTGTGCAGGGGATTTTTTAAAGAAACCCTGATATTCAAGAATTCAGGAGTAGGAGGGTTTTTCTTGAAGTAGTAAATATATTTTTCCTCTATATTTCCTGTATACCATCGTTTGAAACTGTCCGATTTCAGTAATCTTTCCATATCATCGGGCGAATACCCCATGGCATATAGCGAACCCACAATAGCTCCCATAGATGTTCCGGCTATATAGTCGATAGGAATGTGATTTTCCTCTAATGCCCTGATGATACCTATGTGGGTCAGGCCTTTTGCTCCGCCTCCACTTAATACAAGACCAACTTTTTGTGCCTGTATCTGGAATGTCAGAACAAAAAGCAGGAAGAACATATATAATGCTTTTTTCATCAATAGAATTATTTTTGATATAAAACCAAAGATAGAAAAAAACTCCTTATCTATTCAAGAAAAAGGGAAAAATTGCGTCCTTTTAAGGAAGATTTGGCTATAGATAATTTTGATGAATCAGAACATTGCCGGAAAAGAACCTGATGTTTTTTGAAAATTTGTACAAAGCTTCCTTACTTTCGTACAAATTTTTTAAAAAATTCATGATATTTTTGACAAAAGAAGATGAAGAATTTATAGAAGATTGATATTGAAAATTGTATGTATAGACAAAAAAACGCCGGATAAAAGGCTGAAGCCCTTATCCGGCGTTAGATATTTTGAGAGAGAATGCTTTTAGATCAGGTCAATACTACGTTTTACGAAGTTTGTCAGAGCTTCCCCTTTCAGCATGTTGTTCTGTAATAAGGCCAAGTCGATCAACTGATGTACGACCTTATTGCTTGCAGCATACTCATTGATGATACTGTCTTTTTGTTTTTTCTGTTCATCAAGTTTCTTCTCGATGTCATGCAGTTCATCTTTTTCTGTTGTAGGAATTTCTTCATCCTTCTTACCTTCGTGAGCTTTGTGGAGTTCGCTTTCGCGAAGCTTCAGCATAGCGATTTCAGATTCTACAGGAACCAGCTTTTCTGAGCAGGAAGCTTCTGCATCATCCAATACCTGTTTGATCAGTCGGTGGTCACTGTTAAGAACCAGATTAAACATATCAGGCATTTCTCCATAGAAACTCATTCCCGGCTGTATGTTGGCCATTTCTTTCATACGACGCATATATTCAGCCTGAGTTATAATGATAGGAGCGGATGTTTCTCCCATAGCTTGTGTTTCTACATGGAACTCTGTCTTCTGTACCTTAGGTAACTGACCGTTGAATACAGTTGCCAAAATTTCACGTTTGGTATCTGCCAATTCTTCACCTTTCTGTTCTTCTTTGACAATCAGACGGTCGATTACATCACTGTCGACACGTGTGAAATGGCTCTTTTCGAACTTTTGTTCCAGCATGTTTATCATCGGAACATCCAATTGTCCGTCCATCAGCAATACATTGTAGCCTTTGTTCTTTGCAGCATCAATGTATGTATATTGTTCGTCGAGGTTGTTGGCATACAGATAAATCAGACTTCCGTTCTTATCTGTCTGATTGTCTTTAATCAGAGTCTGATATTCTTCGAAAGTATAATATTTGCTGTCTGTATCTTTGAACAAGGCGAACTTATTTGCTTTCTCGTAGAAATCTTCCTGAGTAAGCATACCGTAATTGATGAAAATCTTCAGGTCATCCCATTTGTTTTCAAACTCTTTACGGTCGTTCTTGAAGATAGATTGCAGACGGTCTGCCACTTTCTTGGTGATGTATGTAGAAATCTTTTTTACATTCGAATCACTCTGCAAGTAAGAACGTGAAACGTTCAATGGTATATCAGGTGAGTCGATTACACCATGAAGCAATGTCAGGAAGTCGGGTACGATACCTTCTACAGAATCTGTAACATATACCTGATTGCAGTATAACTGTATTTTGTTTTTCTGCAAGTCGATATTACTCTTTATCTTAGGGAAGTAAAGTACACCTGTCAGGTTGAACGGATAGTCTACATTCAGATGAATCCAGAATAAAGGTTCGTCCGACATCGGATACAAGTCGCGGTAGAACTTCTTGTAATCTTCATCTTTCAGTTCGCTTGGCTTTTTAGTCCAGATAGGGCAAGAGCTGTTGATGATATTGTCTTCTTCTGTATCTACCTGTTTGCCATCCTTCCATTCTTTCTTCTTTCCGAAAGCAACCGGAACCGGCAGGAAACGACAGTATTTGTTAAGCAATCCCTGTATACGTGACTCTTCCAAAAATTCTTTGCAGTCGTCGTCGATGTACAGAATGATATCTGTTCCTCTGTCATCTCTTTCTGCATCTTCCAGAGTAAACTCAGGACTTCCGTCGCAACTCCATTTGATAGCTTTGGCATCTTCTTTATAAGAACGGGTTACTATTTCTACTTTTTTTGCTACCATGAAGGCAGAATAGAAACCTAATCCGAAATGTCCGATGATTGCATTTGCATCGTTCTTATATTTTTCCAGAAAGTCATTAGCTCCAGAGAAGGCAATCTGGTTGATATATTTATCTATTTCTTCGGCAGTAAGTCCTAAACCTCTATCGGAGATGGTAATTGTATCCTTATCTATTTTTACATGGATAGTAAGGTCGCCTAATTCGCCTTTAAAATCTCCTGTAGATGCCAGAGTTTTCAGTTTTTGTGTAGCATCGACTGCATTTGAAACTAATTCACGAAGAAATATTTCATGATCGCTATATAAAAATTTCTTAATGATGGGGAAGATGTTCTCTGTTGTTACCCCAATATTACCTTTTTGCATAGTTCTTATATTTTAATTTTTTACTATTTTGATTCGTTTGTAACAAATTACGATGGCATACTGACAAAAAAAATGCCAGACGAATTTCGCCTGACATTTTGTCTGTTTCTTTAATACTTATCGTATTGCTTTATTTTACGATTTCCATCTTTATTTCATTTCCTTCTGCGTTTAAACCAACATGAATAGTATCTCCTGCTTGAGGATCTTCATTCAGGATAAGTTCTGCCAGTCCGTCTTCCAGATTATTCTGGATGGAGCGCTTCAAAGGACGTGCGCCGAATTGTACATCATATCCTTTGGACGCAACAAAACGCTTGGCTGCATCATCGATAACCAGCTTATAACCTAAAGATTCCATACGTTCGTAAAGTCCTTTCAGTTCAATATCAATGATTTTCTCCAGTGCATTGATATCAAGCTGGTCGAATGTAATAATCTCATCGAGTCGGTTTATAAATTCCGGAGCAAACGATTTGTTCAACGCTTTCGTTATGACGCTTCGTGAATACTCCTTATCGTCTGTACGGGTTTGTGCGGCAAAACCGATTCCCTTGCCGAACTCTTTCAGCTGGCGTGTTCCGATATTTGACGTCATGATAATCACTGTGTTTTTGAAGTCAACAGTTCTGCCATAACTGTCAGTCAAACGTCCTTCGTCCATTACCTGAAGCAGCAAGTTGAATACATCGGAGTGTGCTTTTTCTATTTCATCCAACAAGACGATAGAGTAGGGCTTGCGACGTACTTTTTCTGTCAACTGTCCGCCTTCTTCGTAACCTACGTATCCCGGAGGAGCACCTACGAGTCGTGAAACGGTGAATTTTTCCATATATTCACTCATATCAATACGGATAAGAGCGTCTGCCGAACCAAACATCTGCTTGGCCAGTTCTTTTGCCAAATGAGTCTTTCCAACTCCGGTAGGACCCAGGAAAAGGAATGTTCCGATAGGTTTGTTGGGGTCTTTCAAACCAACACGACTGCGCTGGATAGCTTTTACCAAGGTGTCTACGGCTTTGTCTTGAGCAATAACTTTAGCAAGCAATTGTTCTTTCATGCCCTTCAGTCGGATACCTTCAGCTTGGGCCATACGCTGTACAGGTATTCCGGAAATCATGGAAACAACATCTGCTATCTGCTCTTTGTCAACTGTTTCCCGATTTTCCTTCAAACTTTCCTCCCAACGCTGTTTCATATCTTCGAGTTCGCTCATCAATGACTTCTCCCGATCGCGGAAACTGGCAGCCAGTTCAAAGTCTTGCAGACGTACGGCTTCGTTTTTATGTGTGCGTGCTTCATCTATCATCTGTTCCTGTTGTTCTATTTCTTTAGGAACTGTGATGTTTTTCAGATGTACACGTGAACCGGCTTCGTCCATAGCGTCAATGGCTTTGTCAGGGAAATTACGGTCGGTAATGTATCTGTCTGTCAATTTGACACATGCTTCGAGAGCTTCGTCTGTATAAGTCACATTATGATGCTCTTCGTATTTCTCTTTGATATTTTGCAAAATCTGAAGTGTTTCCTCCGGCGTAGTCGGTTCCACAATAACCTTCTGGAAACGTCTCTCCAAAGCACCGTCTTTTTCAATATTCTGACGGTATTCGTCGAGAGTGGTTGCACCGATACATTGAATTTCACCACGTGCCAATGCTGGTTTCAGCATATTGGCGGCATCCATAGAGCCCGCTGCCGAACCGGCACCCACTATGTTATGAATTTCATCGATAAACAGAATGATATTCGGATTCTTCTTCAATTCGTTGAGAATTGCACGGATGCGCTCTTCAAATTGTCCGCGGTATTTGGTTCCAGCCACTACAGCCGTCATATCGAGTGCAATCACGCGTTTATCAAACAAGATACGTGATACTTTTTTCTCGATGATGCGCAGTGCCAGACCTTCAACGATTGCAGATTTTCCGACTCCTGGTTCTCCAATTAAAATCGGATTATTCTTTTTGCGGCGGCTTAATATCTGAGCCAGACGTTCTATCTCTTTTTCACGGCCGACAATCGGGTCGAGCTTGCCCTCTGAGGCAGCTTTTGTCATGTCTGTACCGAATGAATCGAGTACAGGAGTGTCATTGTTGGGTTTTTGCTGCTGTGTACGAGTGGTTTGCTTTGCTTCTTGTGAGAAGAATGAGCTTTCTCCGTTGCCTGTTGGCTGTCGGCGTATGCCTTCCTCTTCCTCTTCTTCATCCTCTCCGAAATCCAATCCGCTTTGCGGTTCAGCCTTGGGGACAAGTTTGTCCATTACTTTCTGATAAGTAACCTCATTCTCTTCCAATATCTGTGAGGCTTTATTTTGATTTTCTCTCATAATTGCTAATAACATATGTTCTGTATCGGTAGCCGGACTTTTCAGTATGCGCGACTCCAATATGCTCATTTTTAATATTTTCGATGCTTTCTCATCGAATGTAATATCTTCTGAATAATTTTCAGGAGTTACAGCCGATGATCTTAAATCGTTTTCCAACGTTTTTTTGACCATTTCCAGGTCTACGTATAAGTCTTTCAATATTTGGACAGCTTTTCCTTCACCTTCGCGAATAAGCCCCAACAACAGATGCTCTGGACCTATATAATTATTGCGCAGGCGATTTGCTTCTTCTTTACTAAACTGTATTACGTCGGATATTCTTTGTGAAAATGGATTATTCATAAATTTGGTTTTCTCCCTCAAAACATTTCTTTTTGCAAAGATACATTATAAATATAATACTATAATAAACTCTTTTTTCTATTTAACAAAAATCATGCCAGATATGTTGCGCTTTTGCTTCGTATAATGTGGAAAGATTGTCTTTTATGTCAGTGGAATATCGATCTGGTAAAAAGAAAACTCGTTGCAGGTAATATTTCCCAATGATTTTTTATCCTGGTAAAATTCTTTGGTGTTAAGCCTTTGAGTTTGTTTATAGTTTTAACCGAGGTCGAGGTAGGGAATGGCTAAAACTTTATATTTTTTTTTGCTGTTTCAATAAAATGTCGTACTTTAGCGTGGTTTTTAATAAGCCAGAGAGATCTAAATAATAACTAATTTTGTTTCAATGCAAGAACAAGACAGAATAATAAAAATCAACATCGAGGAGGAAATGAAGAAGTCGTACATCGACTACTCTATGTCGGTAATCGTTGCTCGCGCCCTTCCAGATGTAAGAGATGGCTTTAAACCCGTACATCGTCGTATCTTATACGGTATGATGGAGCTGGGAAATACTTCAGACAAGCCATATAAGAAAGCAGCAAGAATCGTAGGTGAAGTTTTAGGTAAATATCATCCGCACGGAGATTCATCTGTGTATGGTGCATTGGTGCGTATGGCGCAGGATTGGGCTATGCGTTATCCATTGGTCGACGGACAAGGAAACTTCGGATCTGTAGACGGGGATAGTCCGGCTGCAATGCGTTATACAGAGGCTCGTTTGAAGAAAATAGGTGAAGACATGATGCAGGACTTGTATAAAGAGACTGTTGACTTCACGAATAACTTTGACGATACATTACAGGAACCGACCGTAATGCCTACACGTATACCTAATCTTCTCGTAAACGGAGCATCGGGTATTGCAGTAGGTATGGCTACCAATATGCCGACTCATAACTTGTCGGAAGTAATCGATGCATGTGTTGCTTACATTGACAATAACGATATTGATGTAGATGGACTCATGCATTATATCAAAGCTCCTGATTTCCCGACTGGTGGATATATTTATGGTATAAGCGGTGTGCGTGATGCTTATGAAACCGGACGTGGACGTGTGGTAATGCGTGCCAAGACGGAAATCGAATCACATCCTACACACGATAAGATTATCGTTAACGAGATTCCTTATAATGTAAATAAGAAGGAGCTGATAGAGAATATAGCAGCTCTGGTAAATGACAAGAAAATAGAAGGTATCTCGTATGTGAACGATGAGTCCGACCGTGAAGGTATGCGCATTGTAATTGATGTAAAACGTGATGCGAATGCCAGCGTTGTATTGAACAAGCTGTTCAAAATGACAGCTTTGCAAACATCTTTCGGCGTAAATAACATTGCCTTGGTACATGGTCGTCCGAAGTTGCTGAATCTGAAAGACTTGATTCGCTTGTTTGTTGAGCATCGTCATGAAGTAGTGATTCGTCGTACTCAGTTCGATTTGCGCAAGGCTAAGGAACGTGCTCATATATTGGAAGGGTTGATAATTGCTTCTGATAATATCGATGAAGTAATTCGCATCATACGTGCTGCCAAGACTCCGAATGAAGCTATCACAAATTTGATGGATCGTTTCCAGTTGACAGAAGTCCAGTCGCGTGCTATTGTGGAAATGCGTCTTCGTCAGCTTACAGGACTTCTGCAAGATCAGTTGCATGCTGAATATGAAGAACTGATGAAACAGATTGCCTACTTTGAAGAAATTCTGACTAATGAAGAACTTTGTAAGAAGGTTATCAAGGATGAACTTATCGAAGTGAAGGAAAAATATGGTGATCAGCGACGTTCTGAAATTGTATATGCTTCGGAAGAATTCAATCCGGAAGATTTCTATGCCGATGATGAAATGGTGATAACTATTTCTCATTTGGGATATATCAAACGTACTCCGTTGTCTGAATTCCGTGCACAGCACCGTGGTGGAGTAGGGTCGAAGGGTAGTGAAACTCGTGACGAAGACTTTATCGAACATATTTATCCAGCTACAATGCATAATACCATGATGTTCTTTACTCAGAAAGGTAAGTGCTACTGGCTGAAAGTATATGAAATACCTGAAGGAAACAAGACATCGAAGGGACGTGCTATACAAAATCTGCTGAATATTGATTCTGATGATGTTGTTACTGCATATCTGCGTGTTAAGAATTTGAATGATACAGAATTTATCAATAGTCATTATGTATTGTTCTGTACAAAGAATGGAGTAATCAAGAAAACATTGCTTGAACAGTATTCTCGTCCGCGTCAGAATGGTGTAAATGCTATAACAATTCGCGAAGATGACCGTGTAATTGAAGTACGTATGACCAATGGAAACAATGAGATTGTCATTGCTAATCGTAACGGACGTGCTATTCGTTTCCATGAAAGTGCAGTTCGCGAGATGGGACGTACAGCAACCGGAGTTCGTGGTATTACACTCGACGAAGACGGTACAGATGAAGTAATTGGCATGATCTGTATTAAAAATCCGCAGGAAGAAACTATTATGGTTATTTCTGAGAATGGATACGGAAAACGTTCTGATATTGAAGACTATCGTAAAACTAATCGCGGTGGTAAAGGTGTTAAGACTTTAAGCATTACCGAAAAGACAGGAAAACTGGTTGCAATCAAGTCTGTAACAGATGAAAACGATTTGATGATTATCAATAAATCGGGAATAACTATCCGTTTGCATGTAGCAAGTGTTCGCATTATGGGACGTGCAACTCAGGGAGTTCGTCTGATAGACCTTGAAAAGCGTAATGATCAGATTGGTTCTGTTTGTAAGGTAACATCTGAATCGGAAGAGGAGAATGTAGATAATGAAGACTCTGTTTCTGTAGATGGTATACCTTTTAATGAAGAAGGTTCTGCCGACGAAAAGCAAGAATAAAATAAATTGAATATATTTGTATTACTAAATCAAAAACAGTTATGAAAAAAGTATTGTTTACTACAGCTTTGTTCCTTACAGCATGTGCTGTATCAGCACAGGAAAGTGTTGTAAAGGAAGCTAAATCTGCAAAAAGTGATCCTGTAAAGGCAGCGCAGATAATTGAACCAGCTTTGGTTGATCCTTCAACTGCCAATGATCCTGAAACATGGAAACTGGCTGGTGATTTCCAGAAGGCAATCTACGATGAAGAAAACATGAAGCTTTATTTGCCGGGTGGTCAGGCTGATACATCAAAATTGTATAACAGTTTGGTTAAAATGTTCGAATATTATACAAAGTGCGATGAAGTAGAACAGGCAAAAGTAAAGAGTGGGGAATTGAAGAAGCCTAAATTGAGAAAGAAATTATCAAAGACATTGGCTACAGTTCGTCCTAACTTGACTAATGGTGGTTCTGATGCTTACAACTCAGGAAATTATGCTAATGCTTTGAAATTCTTTGGCTTGTATGTTGATGCTGCAGAAAATCCGATGTTTGAAGAAGAAGATGCAGTAAAGAATGATACATTGACTCCGCTAATCGCATGTTATGCTGCGTTGGCTGCAAACTCTTTGAATGATAAGGATGCAGTTGTTAAATATGCAACTGTAGGTAAATCTCACAAAGAAGAAGGCTATAGAGCTTTGATGTGCTTGGCTGAAGCTTATGGTAAAGGTGAAAATCCTGATTCAACTCAATGGTTAGCTACTATCAAGGAAGGTACAGAAAGATTCCCATCTCAGGAATATTTCATTGGTAACTTGATGGACTATTATATCCAGAAAGGTAGAATTGATGATGGATTAACTGAAATCGATCAGGTTTTGGCAAAGAATGAAACTCCGTACTTCTTGTATGTAAAGGGTGTTTTGCAGTACGAAAAGAAAGATTATGATGCAGCTATTGCTACATTTAACTCTATCATTGCAAAGAACTCTGATTTCGTAGCTGAAGCATATTCTAAGATTGGTGATTGCTATTTCTTCCCAGCACAAGTTATTGTAGAAGAAAACAGTAAGATTTCTATGGATGATCCGAAGTACGCTGCAAATGAAGCTAAGATCAAGGAATATTACGAAAAAGCAAGACCTAACTACGAAAAAGCTAAAGAACTTAAGCCAGACAATAGACAATTATGGGGACAATATTTGTTGAACATATATTGGAAATTGAATAAGGCTGAATATGATGCTTTGGAAAAGGAATTGACAATGTAATTTGAAGTTTTATTCTTTTTACGATAGGGGCTGCCTCAAGAAATTGGGGTGGCCTTTTTTTATTCAATAATCTATAATGAAGTTGTAGGGTAGAATAGAAGATTTCTAAATATATAATTAAACATAATACTGATTATAAAATAAAAAAGCTATGATTAAATGTTAGTAAAGATAGATAAAAAATAAGCCTGATATTCTATTATCAGGCTTATTTTTTAATATAAAATCAGATTAGCATTTTATTTTCAATTCATTTAGAATACGTCTCATCTCTTCAAAAGTTGTGATGCGTGTTGGAACTAATGGTAAGCGTAAACGATTCTTTATCATTCCCATCATGCTTAACATGGCTTTAACTCCAGCAGGGTTTCCATCAACAAATAATAATTTGAATAATTCTGTAAATTGATGATGAATAGATAAAGCACTATTATAATCACCGGCTAGTGCCAAACGTGTCATACGGCTAAACTCACGAGGAAATGCATTTCCTATTACAGAAATAACTCCTACTGCTCCTAATGTTATTAGCGGGAATGTTATTCCGTCATCACCTGATATAACATCAAAATTAGCAGGTTTATTTTTAATGATATCATCCATTTGGGTAATGTTACCGGAAGCTTCCTTTATTGCTACAATATTGTCGAAATCGCGGGCTAAGCGAAGTGTTGTTTCAGCCGTCATATTAACGCCTGTACGCCCGGGAACATTATATAATACTATAGGTAGTTGAGTTGCTTCAGCAATAGCTTTATAGTGCTGATAAATGCCTTCTTGCGAGGGCTTATTATAATATGGTACAGCTACTAGGACGGCATCTACCCCTGTAAAGTCATCGTTCTTTAAAGTGTCGACCACGGTTTGAGTGCAATTACTGCTTATTCCTAATAATATAGGAATACGTCCATTAACACGTTCTATGACGAGTCGTTTTATCTTCTGCTTTTCTTCATTTGTCAGAGTCGGAGTTTCTGCGGTAGTACCTAATACACACAAAAAATCAGTACCGTTCTGTACCTGAAATTCAACTAATTTTATCAGGGAATCATAGTCCACACTTCCGTCTTCATTGAAGGGAGTAATTAATGCGACTCCCATTCCTTTCAACCTTCTTTGTATCATAAATAAAATATAAATGCTATTTTAAATATACAAAAGTACGAATATTTTCTATTTATACTTCGATTTTATCACTTTTTTGCTTATTAAATGAGGATATGTCAATTTATTCTTCTTCTATCATAGCCAAAAACTCATTTTCATCCTTAATTGGGATATTAAGCTGTTGTGCCTTTTCCAGTTTACTTGGTCCCATATTGTCTCCAGCCAAAATGAAAGATGTCTTTTTCGATATACTGCCTACATTTTTTCCTCCATGTTTTTCGATTAGGGCTTTATACTCATCGCGTGAATGACGGGCAAAGACTCCGCTTATTACGATAGACATTCCTTTCAGTTTGTCAGAATATCCCGATAAGTCTTCTTCGTCAGCTTCCAGTTTAAGACCGGACTGACGAAGTCTTTCCACCAATATGCGATTTTTCTCATTAGCAAAATACTGAATGATACTTCCAGCTATTTTTTCACCGATTTCATCTACATGGATTAAATCATCGAGATTGGCCGAAGCAAGTGCCTCTATCGAACGAAAGGCTTTTGCTACCTTTTTAGCAACAGTTTCACCTACGAATCGTATACCTAAAGCAAATAGTACACGTTCATATGGGACCTCTTTAGAACGCTCGATTCCTTGAATAATATTTTCGGCAGATTTCTCTCCCATGCGTTCCAGACGGCAGATATCAGCTGTCTGTAAAGTATAAAGGTCGGCTATATCGTGAATTAATCCTTCTTGATAAAACAGATCAACAGTTTCAGGACCTAGACCTTCTATATTCATGGCACGACGACTGATGAAATGTTCAATCTTACCTTTAATCTGTGGCGGACATGCCGTTTCGTTCGTACAGTAATAGGCGGCTTCATCTTCGTAACGAACCAATTCACTTCCGCATTCGGGACAATGTGTGATAAAAGTTACTTTTTCACTTCCAGCTGGACGGGCAGAAACTTCCACTCCTGTTATTTTAGGTATAATCTCTCCTCCTTTTTCTACATACACCATATCGCCGATATGAAGGTCGAGAGAAGCAATGATATCAGCGTTATGTAATGAAGCACGACGTACAACAGTTCCCGAAAGCTGTACCGGATCTAGGTTGGCAACGGGTGTTACAGCTCCTGTTCTTCCTACCTGGTAAGTAACTTTTTCGAGTTTTGTAAGCGCACGCTCAGCCTGAAATTTATAAGCTATTGCCCAACGGGGAGATTTTGCTGTATATCCCAAATTACGTTGCTGACGAAGAGAATTTACTTTCAGAACGATACCGTCGGTTGCAACAGGAAGATTTTTGCGTTCTACATCCCAATAGTTGATAAAATCGAACACTTCCTGCAAAGTACGTGCTTTACGTGATATATGCGAAATCTTGAATCCCCACTTGGCTGCTTCCTGAAGGTTTTCATAATGTCCGTCGTGAGGAAGATTATCTCCCAACAAGTAATACAGATAAGCATCAAGCTTACGGTTTGCCACTACAGCAGAGTTCTGCGATTTCAGCGTTCCCGAAGCTGCATTACGAGGATTTGCAAACAAAGGCTCCTCGCGAAGTTCACGCTCGCGATTCAGCTCTTCGAATACATTCCACGGCATCAAAATTTCACCTCGTATTTCAAAAGTCTTTGGATATCCTTCTCCATGCAGAACTAAAGGTATAGAACGGATTGTTTTTACATTATCGGTTACGTCATCTCCTCTTACTCCGTCACCTCGAGTTACGGCACGTACTAACTTTCCGTCTTCATACGTCAGTGAGATGGACGTACCATCATATTTCATTTCGCAGCAGAGCTCGAATTCTTCGTTCAATGATTTACTTACACGTTCGTAAAATTCGGTTACTTCTGCCTGAGAATATGTATTGCCCAACGAGAGCATTGGATACTTATGTTCTACTTGCGTGAAGTTCTTATTCAAATCACTCCCTACACGAACACTAGGTGAATTAGGATCGTAGTATTCTGGGTGTAGTGCTTCCAGATTTTGCAGTTCACGCATCAGCTTATCGAATTCCAGGTCGGAAATAACGGGTGCATTCAGTACATAATAGTTATAGTTATGAACATGCAGTTCTTCACGTAGCTGGTCTATTCTTTCAATGTCAGTCATGTTATATGATAAAATGATGTTTCTTGCAAAATTAGTAAAAATGTCATAGTGGGCTATGTGGGTACGGCGGAAACTTTGTACTTTTGCAAAAAAATAACAAAGACTTATGAGAATAGATATTATAACTGTTTTGCCAGAAATGATAGAAGGTTTTTTTAATTGTTCTATCATGAGCCGTGCACAAAAGAAAGGTATTGCAGAGATACACATACATAACCTGCGTGATTATGCTTACGACCGCTACCGTAAGGTGGATGATTATCCTTTTGGAGGATGTGCGGGAATGGTTATGAAAATTGAACCTATAGACCGTTGTATCTCGGCTTTAAAAGCTGAGCGTCATTACGACGAAGTTATTTTTACAACTCCCGATGGCGAGCAATTTAACCAGAAAATGGCGAACACACTTTCCATGAGCGAGAATCTGATTATTCTTTGCGGACACTTTAAAGGCATAGACTATCGTATTCGCGAACATTTCATTACGAAGGAAATCAGTATCGGAGATTACGTGCTGACTGGAGGTGAACTGGCAGCAGCTGTAATATCGGATGCTATCGTGCGAATTATTCCTGGCGTCATTTCCGACGAACAATCGGCCTTATCAGATTCGTTTCAAGATAATTTACTGGCTCCTCCAGTGTACACCCGTCCGGCTGAATACAATGGTTGGAAAGTTCCTGATGTCCTTTTGTCAGGGCATGAGGCTAAGATTCGTGAATGGGAATTTCAGCAGTCACTGGAGCGTACACAGCGTCTGAGACCAGATTTGCTGGAAGATAAGTAAGAATCCTCTTATATAGGATTACATGAATAGTTGTATGTCGTGATATTGCATAATATTCGGATGTTGTTTTATAGTAAATAAAAAAGATAATAATAAAGGAAGAGTTTTTGGGTGTTGAATAAGCCAGACTCTTCCTTTATTATATTCAGAAATCCTAATTCCTCATCTACTAATTTGTTCTTTGTATTAAGATCCAGTTTCCTTCTTAAAATAATAGCTCTATAATCTGCGCAAATACCACAGTTTTCACTCCTGCATTAGGGAAACTTGCTTTTACTTGCTCGGTTATATCCTGATACAGCCAAACTTGTGAAGTGCTATCTCCGCTATTACCAGAGCTGCCGGGCAGAGTTACGGTAAAAGCATCCATTGTAATTCCTGTTCTATGAGTGATAAGATCAATAAGGAAAGTCCAACGCTCTGTTGCCGTCACTTGACCTTCCATGGGAATCAGCTGGTAGCTTTCAGGAAAATCTTCCTCGTTAATCGTTTCTCTCTTTAACGAGCCATCGGCTAATACAAGAAATTCGTTATTTTCATTGAGCATAGCAAATTCCGTGAACTCTCTATTAAAAACAAACTGTTTGCATATGAAAGTCGGATAGTTGCTGTTCATCAGTTTTTTCTCTACTTCATCCTTATTGTCAGCTTCGATGACGTAACGTAATTTGGCATTCAGACAGACATAATTGTCCAGCAGCAAGTTCTCCGGTAGATTTTCTGAATCGCGTTTTTCTTTGGATAATACTTCAAGCAGTTTATGTTCTGTCCACGCGAGGGCATTACTGTCGTAGTCTAAATATGATGTATCACTGATTCTTATACGATATTCGTAGCCTTTTTCGTAAGTGAAGTTTTGAATAGCAGAAAACGATTCCCAATTCTGTGAACCATCTTTTTTTACAGCATATACCTTTCTGAAAAGCTTTTTCCCGTCAAAGTATGCAAAACCCAATAATTGTTTGGAGGCCACGGTAAGTTCATACTCTTGGTAGTCCGTTACTTTTTTGCCTTCTTCACTATTTTCCTCTTTATCACAACCGATAACGGTAAATGTAAACAGGAAATAGCATCAGTATTCCAAACGGATTTTTTGTCTTCATATTAATCTTTGATTAATGATTTATGTGTGTCAATATACCATGATGTTTGTGGATAGTCCACCATTTTGCTGTTTGTGCTTGGCTCAGAAGTTGTAATACCAGAATAGTGTTCGATTGCAATAGGGCCTATTGAAGCTGTATAGAATTTTTTAGTATGTGTTTTGTAAGGGATAACTTTCTCCAAAAGTGTTTTAAAATCATTGTATATTTCTGTGCTTGTATTGCATAGCGTCTGTACATAGTCATCAAAATCATAGAATATTACAGGAGAGTAACCATCCATACGCTGAATATGTACAGCTTGTGTATTATCAAAAGAATAATTGGAATGAATTTGTTTCATAAGTTCTGCAAGTTCATCCAAGTGAGAACAGTCTGTTACAGCCAGTGTTCCATAAGGATATTGATAGTTGGAATAAAACTGATAAAAAGACTCGCATATTGCTTTATAGTCCGGATTCTCTGATAAGAGATATTTGCCCATTGTAGCATATGGCATACCAAAAACCATCACTTCCGTCGGACAGGCAATCATATAATTGGTTACATGGCGCAGTTCATAAGCAACTTCCAAAGATGACATATAGCAATCGTCAAATAATATATACTCCATTAACAATCCGTTATTGGATAAGCTTTTAGCAAGAGTACTTATGTCTGTTTGGTATTCGGCTGTTAATCCACCAAAAAAGCGTGTCATAGGAACATTCTCATAATCCCAGTGATAAACAAAATCTTCCTTTGCTTTGCTTCGGCTTTGTACAACAGGAAGCCACCCCATACCGTGACAACCGATAATCATTGAATAGCTTTCAGCTGGAGCAAATGTCTTCATATCTCTAAGGATATCTGTCAAACCGACTTCAGTTGTAAAGGGAGGATTTACATACTCTTTTAATACATTCCTTTTGCACGAACCGTTATTTAAAGTTATTTCAAACATCTCCGCTTCAGAAGAACTTGTAGATAAAAACACGATAATCCTTTCGTTATGTAGTCCTTTTTCTTGTATAGCTTCTTCCATGTCTGAAATGTTATTATAAAAATAGCTTGTCAGATTAGTTGACCATGGAAGGTACATAAAGACAGTTCGCTGGTTATTTGACTCTACTTTAAATTCTTCTTTTTTGCATGAAATAAATAAGAATATAAAAGGTAGAAGTTGTATTAGGTTTTTAAATCTCATTTTATTTTGGATATATTATTGGGTAGAAGAATGAATTCTGTTCTTAGTTACTTACTACAGACATTTCAATATTCTTTTCCTTTAATAATTCAATCAGTCTTTTTGCATTCTCAGTATATAAGTAGACTTTCTTTCCTTTCTGATCAGTCAGAGATACATTATACCACCCACGAAGAAGATGAAACTTCGCAGATGCATGACAATCTGCTTTTATGATATTTTGTAAAATCAGGGTTTTCACTATGACATGTGGAGTCCGTATCTGTAAGATACCATTCATTAAAGAATAATAGGTACGGCTGTGCATCCAACTTATAACTATTCCTATTACAATGTAGGATGAATAATGGCATAGAAGGCTGGAGTCGTCTTCAGGAGATTGGGTAATCATATTCAGTATATAATAGAATGCCAATCCTCCAAGAAGCCACAGTAAGGCTATATAACCTCCATAAACCAATCTGTTTTTAACCTTGAAGTTTTCCATACTGTGTCAATTTATAAATATAATATTAATTCATATCCGTTGGAATGTCGATATATTTATCTTCGCCGTTGATGCAGAATTTCAGACGAGAATTTTCTAACTTGGATAGCTTTTTGAATTTTACGATAACTGTTGTTGTATCTCCAAATTGGGCATCCACGTGTTTGGCTTTATAAGTTTTACCATTGTCACATTCGAGCATGATATTTTCTATGCCGAGCCCGTTATTACTATCTTTATCGTCTGAAGTAAGTGTAAAGATAACTGTGGTTTTTCCTCCTTTATTTGAAAGGCTGACGAAATGAGGCTCAGCAAATGCAATAATTGCCATCAGAAGAAGCGAAAGAAAAGATATTGCTTTTTTCATTGGTAATGTAATTTAAGGGTTATTTATACTCACAAATATAAAGTTTTTTGTCGGATTAGCCAAATGAATTAAAGGGTTATGTATGACGTATAAATATCTTTACTTTTCAATATCTGTTAAGTGACTTAAACTCCATCCCGATTATAGGGGTGGGATTCTTTGCTTTTACTTGTATCGGAACATTCTGCTGTATTGAGAAATGGTGGTCGATTGGTAGTGTTCGGTCGAATGCAAATCTGACATTAGAAAAAAGTTCTGTGTATTGTTGGTTCGATGTAGAACAGAAACCGGCAGGCAGAGTGAAAAGCCATAAGAATTCCCAATTCACCTTTCAGCTTGTTGTTGAATTTTCTATGTTGAATGGCAAATATAGAGAGTGCCCAAAGGAATTCCGAAGCGTTGTACATTGAGCGGGGAATAAACTTAATTAAATATTTTTTATTATAAGTGGATATGAGAAAAGTATGGGCTCTGTTGTATTTCTTAAAAGAACATATGAAATAAGGGTATGTATCTATCAGGCAGCTTACGAGAATACGCTTGTTCGTTTTATTCAAGGAGTACTACCTGTGCACGACGTCTGTTCCCGGATTTGCTGAAAGAGAAATAATTTTACATTTTATATCGAAAGGAAGAAAAGAAGAATAATTCATTTTTCCATATATACGAAGAAGAACTATATACATTCTCTTTTCAATGTACATAGTTCTTCTTGTTAGTTAAATAGCTTTATAGAGTATCTGATGTAAAAATATTTTAAACTTCTAAAGCTCCGATAATTTCGCGTACAGATGAGTATCCATGACGTTCCAGATAGTCGTTGATGCCATCGGCCACTTTAACTGTAATAGCAGGGTCGATAAAGTTTGCAGTTCCTATCTGAATAGCAGTAGCACCTGCCAGCAAGAACTCAACAGCATCTTTCCAGTTCATGATACCACCTAGTCCTACTACTGGAATCTTTACAGCTTTAGCTACCTGCCAAACCATTCTCAAGGCAATTGGTTTTACGGCAGCACCGCTCATACCACCTGTTACTGTTGATAAGATAGGTTTACGCTTTTCAGCATCGATAGCCATTCCCAGTAAAGTATTGATGAGTGATACACTGTCGGCTCCGGCTCCTTCAGCAGCTCGTGCTATTTCTGTAATGTCGGTTACGTTTGGCGAGAGTTTTACGATCAGTGTTTTGTGATATACCTTACGTACTGCACTGACTACTTCGGCTGCACCATGCGCTGTAACGCCGAATGCCATACCACCTTGTTTTACGTTCGGGCAGGAAATATTCAGCTCGATGGCCGGGATATTGTCCAGTTCATTAATTATGCTTGCTGTTTCAGCGTAGTCTTCCACTTGTGAACCTGAAACGTTTACAATCATATTTGTGTGGATATCCTTGATCTGCGGATAGATGTGGTCTACAAAGTAATGTACACCTTTGTTTTGCAATCCTACGGCGTTCAGCATACCCATAGGAGTTTCTGCCATACGCGGATACGGATTACCTTCGCGATGATGTAGTGTTGTACCTTTTACAATGATACCGCCAATCTTTTCCAGGTCTACAAAGTCCTGAAATTCTAGTCCATATCCAAATGTACCCGATGCTGTCATCACCGGATTCGACATTTCTAATTTACCGATGTTTACACTTAAATCTGCCATAATAGTTTCTTTATATTAAATACAGGACCTTCTTTACAAACACATACATGACCTTCATCGGTCTTTTCTACGCAGCACAGACAGGCTCCGACGCCGCATGCCATGGTATTTTCCAAAGATACTTCACATTCAATATTGTTAGCTTTGGCATATTTGGCTACAGCTACCATCATTGGTTTGGGACCACAAGTGTAAATCATATCAAACTTATTGTCTTTCAGAACACTGTGCATTGTCACATAACCTTTTTCTCCCATACTTCCGTCTTCAGTAGTGGTATATACATCGCCGAACTGCTCGAATTGTTCCAGTTGCAGCAGATCGTTCTTAGAACGTGCACCCAATAGGAAAGTAGGTTTGCAGCCCATCTTCAGCAATGCTTCACCCAGATAAAGCATCGGAGCAGTACCCACGCCACCACCTACTAAAAGAACTTTTCTGTCAGGATTTTCCGGCATAGAGAACCCGTTTCCTAATGGCAATACTACATTTACTATATCACCTTCTTTTACAGTAGCCAGTTTACGTGTGCCATCACCTACGAGTTGTACAAGAAACCATACCTCGTTGGTCTTTCTGTCTACATAATTAATAGAAATGGGACGCCGAAGGAAGGTTGTATTTGAACCCTCAATACGAATTTCGGCGAACTGCCCCGGAAGCATATCCGGTAGCGGAGCGGACTGAGTCAGCTTAATCAGAACATAGTTTGCATGTAAACGTATGTTCTCTGTTACTGTCAAATCTAATATGTATTTTTTCATAAAAACTAGGGTAAATTCGTTTTGTTTTGCAAAGATAACGAATTTACCCTAGTATCTTTCTTTTGGTTATGGGAAAGTCCCTGATTCTATCTAAATAAATTATCCGATAATAAGCTGTACTTTTATCCGGATATAAAGATTTTATTAGTTTTTTTCAGGTTTGAATACCTGATACGTACCATTATCGAAGAAAATTCTTATTTCAGTGATTTTTGGGTGAGGCTTTTCTATGTATCTAATTTCCTCACGTACAGATTCTTTAGGTGTATAAGCAGGCGTTTCTGATACATTTTCCTTGCGAAAATCAAAAAGAATCGGGCTCTCGGTCGATTTTTCGGGATTCTCAAAGCCTTGTGGGTACTGAGGTGTTGTAGTGTCTGGCGTATTTTCACCTTCCATTTCACCTTCTCCGTATAGTAACCATTCAATGTTAACATATGGACAAGCTTTATGGATACGCATAACAACATCAAGGCTTGGTTTATTTCTGCCATTGAATATATGCGATAGTGAAGATGTGGAAATCCCAATCTTTTCGGCAAACTCGGCATTACTCAAGCCTTCTTTCTGCATGATTTGTATAATACGGTCCTTCATTAACAAATGGAATAGATTATTTATCTGTTTACAAAGGTAATGTTTTATGTTTTCTTTTGCAAATTTACATATATAAAAGTTGGAAACAAAGGTAATTTATAAATGTAAATACTGGATGTATTTTTTAGTATTTACGAATGTAAATTGCTTGGTATAATGTAAAGTAATCACTTTAATATAATGGTGTATTTTTCTGATAAATAAATTATTATTATAGTAAAATACATTTGTTTTACCAGAATACTGCTCTTTTATTAAAACAAATGTAAATTTGTTAAAGCTTTTCTTGGAAAGTAAATAGTAAAATACTGGTTTTTACTATGTTTCATAGTATAATTATTTAATGAATAATCACTCGTTTACATATAGAATTGTATACAAAACAAATGGCTCTCCCCTCTCCTATTCAGGCATTTATCTCTAATATATCTATACTTATGTACTTTTGTGTGGCGGTTTACAAATGTATTTATTACATTTGTTTACAAAAATACTCAAACAATTGTAAATAGAGATTATTTATTATATACTAGCTTCCTTTAATGACCAAGTTTACACCTATACATTCGTAAAGGAAAAATTTAGAGATTGATTTGTATATTGGGAGAAGTTTATTTCTTGATTCCGTGTTATTGCTGTATTACCCTTTTACGTGTTATACATATTGATTAGGTTTCTTCCCGTTTTATCCAAAATCCTTATGCTCTCAGATTTTAAAAATTGCGGCCAATGATTCGTTCGTTCCTGAATTTTAAAATCTCGTGTGGGTTATAAAAAAAGACTCTGTCCTGTACATTTAATGATAAAACGTACAGAACAGAGTCTTTCCTTTCGTTTTTTCCTTGGTCAGAAATTAGATGTCAATGAAGAATCATGAAGATAAGTTCCTTTAATAATTCACCATCCGATATTGACGCGTTACCTATTCCTTTCGACTTAGCATCACACATACGGATAGCTCCGATGATCTGCATTACTTTTACTCCCGTGTATCTTCTCATAGCAAGCATATAGTCTTTGGCTTGCCAGGGAGAACGCAGCCCTAATTGTGCGGCGATTCCCTGTTCTGTTTTTTCGGGAGCATAGTATGCCAGCATCAGATTTGCATAGAAATTAAAGAGAACTGCCAGAGTCACCTGAAGTGGATTGTTTTTAGGATTTTCTTCAAAATAATTTACTATCTGATTTGCTTTTAAAATATCTTTGGCGATAAGTGCATTGCGTAATTCGAAGTTATTATAGTCTTTGCTTATTCCGATATTTCGCTCTATTTGTTCCGGAGTGATACGCTTCTGACCGCTAGGCAGGGTGATAATTAATTTTTCCAATTCGCCTGCCATTCGGTTTAAATCGGTACCAACAAATTCGGCCATCATCTCGGCCGCTTTAGGTTCTATTTCTACTTGTTTACGTTTTAAATATGAAGCGATGAATCCCGGAAGCTGTGCATCTTTCAGCTTTTTTGATTCGAACAGAACTCCGGTCTTTTCGATTTCTGCTGTAAGTTTTTTTCTTCGGTCTAATGATCCATGTTTGTAGCAGATAACCAAAATAGTAGATGGCATAGGCTTTTGCAGGTAGTAAACCAGTTCATCCAGATTCTTTAAATTTTGGGCTTCTTTTACAACCAGGACCTGATATTTCGACATCATCGGATAACGTTTAGCACCGTTGATAATGGTGGCAATATCTGTATCTGCACCATACAGAACAGTCTGGTTGAACTCCTTTTCGGTTTCATTCAGCACACTGTCCATGATGTAATCAGCTATGCGATCGATATAATAGTCTTCTTCTCCCATAAGAAAATAAATGGGAGAATAGACCTTGTTTTTTATGTTTCTGACTATCTCTTCGTATGTTGTTTCTTTTGCCATGGATAGTAAAATTACCAGTCAAATTTCAGATGCTTCACTGTCTTCTTTTCATCGATAATCATACGTAGCGCATCGATTCCGATCTCTACATGTTCGTTGACAAACTGCTGTGTGACGAGCGAGTCACTCTTTTCTGTTTTTACTCCTTCCGGTATCATTGGCTGGTCGGATACTAACAGTAGTGCGCCTGTCGGGATATGATTTGCAAATCCTGTTGTGAAAAGGGTTGCGGTTTCCATATCTACTGCCATGGCACGTGTCTTCAAAAGATACTTTTTAAAGTCGTCATCGTGTTCCCATATGCGGCGGTTAGTTGTGTAGACTGTGCCGGTCCAATAGTCGCGTGAATGGTCGCGGATAGCAGATGAAACAGCACGCTGTAGCATAAACGCAGGCAAGGCAGGGACTTCTGGCGGGTAATAATCGTTTGAAGTACCTTCGCCTCGTATGGCAGCAATAGGCAGGATTAAATCGCCTATCTGGTTTTTCTTATCTATACCTCCACATTTACCCAGGAAAAGGCAAGCTTTAGGGTGGATGGCACTCAGCAGGTCCATGATGATGGCTGCATTCGGGCTTCCCATTCCGAAGTTGATAATAGTAATTCCTTCTGCGTGTGCAGAAATCATATTAGCATCATGACCTAAAATAGGGACGTTAAAGCGGTCTGCAAATATCTCTACATACTTGTTGAAGTTGGTCAGCAAGATGTATTCTCCGAAGTCTTCTAGTTTTCTTTTTGTGTATCGTGGTAACCAGTTTGCCACGATTTCTGCCTTAGTTTTCATGATATTTTCGTATTTTTGTATGAAAAACGATTTTGTCTATTATTGCAAATTTACGAAATGTTGGCATTAAATTTACCACCTTACTCGTTTAAAATCTCTAATAAAGAGGGGAAAAAATACATTTTCGACGTATTGCGCAAGAAATACGTTGCCCTGACTCCTGAGGAATGGGTGCGACAGCACTTTACCAATTACTTGTTAATGCATAAGGGATATCCTTCAGGATTGCTGGCAAATGAGATACAGATTAACTTAAACGGTACGAAGAAGCGCTGTGATACGGTATTGTACAACCGTGATCTGACGGCCAAAATGATAGTAGAATATAAGGCTCCGGATGTAGTGATTACCCAAGCTGTGTTCGATCAGATAACGCGTTACAACATGGTGCTTCGGGTAGAATACCTGATTGTGACCAATGGTATCAATCATTATTGCTGTCGTATCGATTATGCAACTAACTCATATGTGTTCCTTCCAGAGATTCCGGACTATGCATCTTTGTAGTTTATTTGTTTCTCTTCCGATATGGATCAGCTTCATTCCGGTTGCTATACTGAACGGAGGTTTTCGCGATTATGTGCTGGTAAAATTTCTACCCGATAAGTGTGCTCTGGCTGTCAGTGGAATTATATTAAGCATATTGATATTACTCGTTGCCAAAATATTATTATCTCGCGTCAAGAAGCTCTCCCGTACGGATTGTCTGGCTATATCCTTTGCATGGATATTGCTGACAGTCTTGTTTGAATTCGGTATAGGACTTGCTACGGGAAGCTCTGTCTGTGAACTGTTGAAGGCTTACAATCCCTTAAGTGGAAATTTATGGTTACTGGTGGTTGTGGCAACTGGAGCAGCTCCATTTCTCGCTTTGAAGTCGAGAAATAAATGAGCCTTGTGAATAAGGCTTTGTCTTAATTTTATATGTATAATATTATTATCTTTATATTCAGTTTAATATACATATTCTATATATTGATATATAATGTATTAACTATGTAGTTGTTTGATTTGAATTATACAGATGATTTATCATAAGTACAGGAAAATTATTATATTATTTCTTCGCTTAGTAAATAAAAAGCTCCGGTATATCCGGCGATGTAAGCCAGAATATACCGGAGCAGTCTATCTTTATGTCCGTAGAACCGGAATATTATTTAATCTTTGTTTCTAAGTGCTTTTCAGCAACAACACCAGCCAGTTCTGGGTCTATCATGATACGTCCGCAATATTCGCACACAATGATTTTCTTACGCATACGGATATCCAACTGTTTCTGAGGCGGGATTTTGTTGAAGCAACCACCACATGCATCACGCTGAACGTAAGTAATACCCAATCCGTTACGAGAGTTCTTACGGATACGTTTGAAAGCCTGAAGCAAACGAGGTTCGATAGTTGTTTCCAGATTCTTAGCTTTTTCTCTCAGCTTTTCTTCTTCCTGCTTGGTTTCAGAAATAATTTCCTCCAGTTCGTTTTTCTTAACTTCCAGATCTTTCTTTCTTTCTTCCAAAGCAGTATTGCTCTTTTCTATTTCTTCTTCTTTTGCCTTGATTGAAGCAGTATATTCTTTGATACGCTTTTCGCACAGTTCGATTTCCAGACTCTGGAATTCGATTTCCTTAGTCAGCACGTCATATTCGCGGTTGTTGCGTACATTGTCCTGCTGAGCTTTATATTTTTCAACCGAAGCCTTTGCTGTTTCAATTTCGATTTTCTTGCTGGCAATATTCGACTTCAGTTCGTCTATTTCAGTCTTGATTTTCTCGATACGTGTGCTCAAACCTGTAACTTCGTCTTCCAGGTCTTGTACTTCAAGAGGCAACTCTCCTCTCAATGTCTTGATTTTGTCGATTTCAGACAACATTGTTTGCAACTGATACAGTGCTTTCAGTTTTTCTTCAACGCTCAGTTCGCTGGGATCTTTTTTTGCTTCTTTAGCCATAGTTATTACAAATATTTGATGGGATTTGTATTGACACTCGTCATGCTGACGCTAAGTGACGGAAACATTTCCCGTATGATTGAATAAAATATTTCTTTTGTATATTGTTCACTTTCATAATGCCCTATTTCAGCTACCAGAATACTGTTTTCATAACTGAAATAATCGTGGTATTTCACTTCTCCGGTAATGAATACATCGGCGCCGCTTGCCACTGCACGGGGCAATAAAAATGCACCTGCACCTCCACAAAGAGCAACTTTCCGAATCATCCGTCCGTTGGTGCGCGAATGTTTTACGCAGCCTACTTCGAACGTATGTTTGATGCGATGCAGAAAATCGTCTTCAGCTTCCGGAGTTGGAAGTTCACCCACTACTCCTGCACCAGCCTGGCTCCAGTTGTTTTGCAGAGGATATAAATCGTATGCCGGTTCTTCGTATGGATGAGCAGCAATCAGAGCTCGTACGACTGCCGATTTTTTGAAGGCTGGTAAAATGGTCTCAATACGTACCTCGGGTTCTTCGTGCAGTTCTCCTTGTTTGCCGCAGAAAGGATGTGTACCCTCTCCGGCACGGAAAGTCCCCTTTCCTTCCAGATTATAGCTGCATGAGTCGTAGTTGCCTATACATCCGCATCCGGCATTGAATAGTGCCTGACGGACTTGTTCTGCCTGTTTGACAGGAACAAATGTTACCAGCTTCAGCAGTGCATTTTCTTTGGGTTCCAGTATCTGTACGTTCTGTAAACCTATCTTTTCGGCAATTTTGTAATTGACTCCCTGGGGAGCATTATCCAGATTGGTATGCATCGAGAAGATTACAATATCATGTTTGATTGCCTTCATGATGCAACGTTCTACATAATCTTTCCCGGTTATCGACTTATACCCCTTAAAAATAAGAGGATGGTGTGATACAATCAGGTTGTAACCCAGCGAAATGGCTTCGTCTACCACTGCTTCGGTTACGTCCAGACACAACAAAGCCCCTGCAGCTTCCGCGTCTGTCAATCCGATTTGCAATCCGGCATTGTCGAATCCGTCTTGCAAAGGCAGAGGCGCGAACATCTCAAGGGCATCTACTACTTCCTTAATTTTCATGTTTCGCGAAAATTTTCATGCAAAGATACAAATTTTCTGCGATATATTTATGATTGAGACATACTTTTTATTGTTTTTAGGTTGCAGCAAGGCTTGTTGACCGTCTGGTAAGGATATGACGAAAAGAAGGAAATCTTCGTTGGGAAAAATCAAGACAAGTTCTGATTTTTTGTACAAACTTTATTCTGTTTTGTACAAAAAATCAGGATAGTTCGTACAAATAAAGCAAACAGTTTGTACAAAAAATAAAAAAATAAGCTGATATTTTTTCATAAAATTGCCGGAAAAATCGTAATCTTTCCGGCAAGAATATAACAGGTAAGTATTTGTGCGTATTATTTCTCCGGGATAACAGGCAGATACAGGTAGCTGTCGTAGCGTCCTCCTGTATATATACAGTGCTTTCCTGCGTTATGAGTAGCGGGGGAAGTTACCACTTCTTTCGGATCGGCACACTGATTTTCATTGCCTCCCAGTGTAACCAGATCGACATTGTTTCCCGGTTGGTAAGTATACCCCTCCTTAGGAATGCTGATTCTTGCAGATCCGAAAGGAATGGCCGCCGCGGCAGGGCGATAGGCTTCTACGGTAAGCTGGAGTATTTCATCCTTGTCGAACATCAGCCCCATCGGCCATATTTCAATTTCCAGCGGAACGATTTCGCCGGGTTTCAGCTTTTGTTCCGTAGTGTATGTGTAATATGGTTCCGCTTCTGTGGTACGCAGTGTGTCGAGCTGGCGCATGGATGCCCGCACATATCCTGTAGCGGCGATAGTTGCTCCTGTCGGATCAAAGAAAGGCTTTCCGTCTTTTGAAAGTTTCTCTACTTTGATGGCAAGATCCATATCGTCATGGTCTGGGGCAGATACCCACAAGTGCAGTTTCATATAACCGGTTATTTCGGTAGGTTTTGTCATACGGAACCGATAAGTAACTTTCGGCTGTCTGCTTTCCGACTGGTAGGAACTGATTGTCTCTTTTTGCGGCAGACTGGTTGAAAGTGAAGAGTCAGCTGCCGAAAGATATAGCTTGGTATACTTGGTACGCGCCAACGGGAATTCATTTTCCACACGGTTTACAATATTTTTACCTCCAGGATTAAGTACAGACAAGCGTACTTTAGGTGTTTGCTCCCATCCGTTGTCAATGTTTTTTAAGTAATAATCAAAGAAACGACGCAAGTCTTCCACGTTTTCCGGCGAATAATAATCATACCACTCATTGGTATCGTGCACTCGTAGCCATTTCTTATCCGATGAGATACGGCGATATCCCGCAAAGGTTCCATGTGTATGTACAGAGTTAGTATAACTTGCTACTACATAGGCCGGGACAGTGATGTTTTCCAGACGAGCTGCCTTGTCTTCCCAATAGCTGCACATGAATGGCTGTTCTACAATCATGCGTGGCTGATCCTCGAGCATTCCGTGGGCAGAAGAGAATGTTTCGGCTATCATTTCCGGAAATTCCGGCATGGGTATTCCTCCCCTGTGGCTTGACTCGCGAAAATGATCACAAAAACCTTCCCAAGGAGCGATGGCAGCCAAGTGCTTCGGTTGTTCAGCGGCAATGAACCATTGTGACACTGTCAGCCAGGAATTGCCGGACATGCCAACTTTGCCATTGCACCATTTCTGGGATGCAATCCATTCTATCACATCGCAGCCGTCAAGCGCATCTTCATGTCCCCAGTAAAGCAGGTTGCCTTCAGACATATATGCACCACGTTTGTCGGGATTAACCACAGCATATCCGTGTGCTACCCAATAAGCAGGATCAGGACCTTCAAATTTTTCGAGCCCTGAGGTGGCACTGATTGCCACACCCGAACGCATCGGGACATCATCGAGCATTTGTCCTCCGATTTCTTTCCCATATGGACTCCAGGCAAGAATAGCCGGACAATTCTCTTCGTTTACCGGACGGAAAACATCGGTGTAGATAGTTACTCCATCGCGTAATTTAATAGGAACATCCCGTTCCAGCAGTATGTCACAGGGCAAAGGCATAGCTCCCTCACGACGTACGGTTCCTGCTTTCAGGATAAGAGTTTCTTGTTTAAATCCAGGATATCGGACACGAGGTGCATCGACGGGAAGTGCCTTACGCAATGGAACGTCGAAGGCTTCGCCTGAAACATTGTGCAAAGTCATTTGCTGTTGTTGTGCAGGTAATAGTTGTGGGGCAAGTATAGCAAACAATACTGCCCCGATCATGTTTTTTCTACTCATTATCATATCTGTTTTTGTTTGATTTTCTTTCTGGCAAAGTTCTGCACTTTTTGCCGTAATTGTATGTTAAATCTGGAAACATAACTGGTTAATTACGAAACAGAGTATAAATTTGTAATAGGAAAAAACATTATTTACTGGTTATGGAAGAAAGAATCATCCGTCTGCCGGAGCTGATAACGTATCATCAGATTAATGAAGTATGGGAGGAAAGTATAGCTTGTTTCTGCACCAAAAGTGATATGAAAAATATCAGTAAGATACCCCCTGTACTTGCAGACATGTTTTCGTTTATAGTTGTGGAGGAAGGTATGGCACACTATATACTCAATTATAAAGAATATAATGTACAGAAAGGTGATATGTTGTTGTTTTCGCCTAGCATGCTGGTTTCACTCACAGGTTGTACGGACGATTTCAGATGCATGAACTTGATGTGCGAAAGGAGTTTATTCGAGCATATGCTGTCGTCCAATCCTGCCTTTCAGACATATTCTTATTACTTTTGCCGCACCGATACACCTGTGGTTCAACTGAAACAAGAAATGCAGACTGCTATCTTGAAGTGTATGGAACAGATCCGTATGGCTATCATTAGCCGCAATACTTATCAAAAAGAAATTATTCAGAGCCTGGTGTATACTTGTATGTTACTGGTACTTGAGGTAATAGAAGAACGTGTGTCTTCCCTTCCGGTGTCACTGGGACGTACCGAAAGACTGTTTCACGACTTTATGGCGTTGGTAGTTGCTCATTATAAGCGGGAGCACTATATAAATTTTTATGCCAGCAGGCTGTCTGTTACAACCACTTATCTGTCTCGCATAATTCGGCGGCAGACAGGGAAAACTGCTGCTTATTTTCTGGGGGGTATGCTTTATGCAGAAGCCTGCCGCTTGCTTACCCGTACTGACTATACAGCCCAACAGATTGCAGAGGAACTGAATTTTTCTGATCAGTCAGCCTTCGGCAAATTTTTTAAGTCGAAGGCTGGTGTTTCTCCTCATATATTTCGTCTGAAAGGAGTAAACAGATAAGAGCTGTTCACAGGTAAGCTTATTAGGAAAATGCTCTTATTTCACAGAATAATCTTTTCCAAATCATCGGGAACATAGACGCAGCCAGTAAACTCCTGTTGTGCTTCAGCGGTATATCGCTCTTTTCGGGTAGCGAGTGTCTTGTCCTCCGTGTGATAGAGCAGCAGATTCTTTACATCCAGTTTCGAAGCGAGTCGTCCGGCATCGAGAGCTGTACTATGATGCTTTTCGTAAGGCTTGAAGCGTTCACGGTCGTCGTACAGACAGAAAGCCTCACATAACAACCAGTCGGCTCCCATTACGTAATCGTGATTCAATTCATTATAAGGTTCATCACCAAGACATACCAGTTTTTTCCCATCGGGAAGTATTGTACTGAAACCATATTGTTTTTCTTTGGTTGAGGCTATGTCGAAACATTGCAGGGTAAAGCCTCCGGCTTCGAAACACATTCCGTTGTCGACGATATGTAGTTCGATGCCATTTCCCAGCCGGGCTACAATTTTGGCAGGAAGTGTCATGCGGCAAATCCAGTCGAGTACTTGTATGGCTTTGTCGTGTCCATATACGTGGAACGTACCTTCATATTTTCCAGCCTGCATAAGCTGAGCGACGACACGTACCACCCATACGGCTCCTAATATATGATCGGTATGTGCATGGGTAATGAACATGGCATGAATATCGGTCAGTGGTATGCCTGCTTTCTCTAGTTGGATAAGTATTCCGTTTCCTCCTCCGGCATCGACCAGCAGGGTTTTATTCGGATGACGCAAGGCAAAGCAGGTATTATAGCACTGGGTAACCGCAGCATTTCCCGTTCCCAGCATGACAAGTTCCGTTGTTTCATTTGTTTCCATAAGCTTCTTGACAGTTGATTATGATAAAAAAAGAGCAACAAATATCGGCTTTCTTCTGTCAGCCCAGATACTTGTTGCTCCGAATTATAATAAGGTTGAATTACCTGAAATTAATATGCACGTGCAAACAATACGCGGCGAGCCGACGGTTTGCCTGTTACCATATCTACGCCCGGAGTAAGACTTTCTTCGTCTGCTTCGAATGGAAGACAGCGGATAGTAGCTTTGGTTTCTTCCTTGATACGTTCTTCTGTTTCAGTTGTACCATCCCAGTGAGCCAGAATGAATCCACCCTTTTCAATTTGTTCCTTAAACTCATCGTAAGTGTTTACTTTTACGATGTGTTCGTTGCGGTACTTCAATGCTTTCTGGTAAATATTTTCCTGTATTTCTTCGAGCAGGTTCTTTACATATTCTTCGATACCATCGCAAGAACGAGTTTCTTTTTCCAGTGTATCGCGGCGCATGATTTCCATTGTATTGTTTTCCAGATCACGTCCTCCCATGACAAGACGTACAGGAACACCTTTCAGTTCGTAATCAGCAAACTTGAATCCCGGACGTTTGTTGTCAGCATTATCGTACTTAACAGAGATTCCCATTTCACGCAACTTGGTTACGATACCTTCTACTTTCGCATCGATTTGTTTCAGTTGTTCGTCGTTCTTGTAGATAGGAACGATGACTACCTGTATCGGAGCCAAATGTGGAGGAAGAACCAGACCGTTATCGTCAGAGTGAGTCATAATCAGTGCACCCATCAGACGAGTAGAAACTCCCCATGAAGTAGCCCATACATAATCCAGCTTGTTGTTTTTGTCGACAAACTGTACATTGAATGCTTTAGCAAAGTTCTGTCCGAGGAAGTGAGAAGTACCACACTGAAGTGCTTTTCCGTCTTGCATCAAACCTTCGATAGTGTAAGTATCAAGTGCTCCGGCAAAACGTTCATTAGCCGATTTAACACCTTTGATAACAGGTACTGCCATGTATTTTTCTGCGAAATCACCATATACATGCAACATTTTCTGTGCTTCAGCTTCAGCTTCTTCACGAGTAGCATGTGCTGTGTGACCTTCCTGCCACAAGAATTCGGCAGTACGCAGGAACAGACGTGTACGCATTTCCCAGCGCATTACGTTTGCCCACTGGTTGCACAAGATAGGCAGGTCACGGTATGAGTTAATCCAGTTTTTATATGTACTCCAGATGATTGTTTCTGAAGTCGGACGGATAATCAGTTCTTCTTCCAGTTTAGCTGCAGGGTCGACAATAACTCCAGAACCATCTTCTGCGTTTTTCAAACGGTAGTGAGTTACTACGGCACACTCTTTGGCAAAACCTTCTACATGTTCTGCTTCACGGCTCAGGTATGATTTCGGGATAAGCAACGGGAAGTATGCATTTACGTGTCCGGTTGCTTTGAACATATCGTCCAATATGCGTTGCATTTTTTCCCAGATGGCGTATCCGTAAGGTTTGATGACCATACATCCACGTACTGGTGACTGCTCTGCCAAATCGGCTTTTACTACTAAATCATTGTACCATTGTGAATAGTTCTCACTTCTTTTGGTGAGGTCTTTTAATTCTTTTGCCATAATTTATGTTGTTATTATCTTTTATATCGCTTTTCAGAGATGCAAAATTAGTAAAAAAGACATTGATAGCCTACAAAAACTATTATTCATTTAAATAATCAGGGCGTTTTTAGTTCTGATAATCGAAATACCACCAGTATGTATCACCAAATTTTCTACGCATCAGGTTGCTTCCCTGGACGAGTGGACCAGATTCCTTACGGCGGATTTTGTAGTCAGTGTAACGCTGGATCATTGCACTGTCTGTAATCTGAATCTGATAATCGGGGTGACTGTCCTTATATATAAGTATAGCTTCTTTATAGTATCGGGCAAATTCTTCATCAGATTCACAGAAATCGGTAATGGCAGTTGCAAAAGTGTCAAGTCGTTTTTCAAGAAGTAAAGCCGATAGAAAATAATCGAGTGAAGTCGATTTCCCTGTGCCTTTGTAGCAAATGTTATGCAGGAACTCCATGCGGTCTTCACCGTTATACGGACGCACTCCCAGCAAATAGTAAATAGAGTCGTTTGTATAGCGGAGAACAGAAGACGAATCGTTTGCAAAGAACAATCCGTCGGTTTTATAATATTGCGGATACTCAAAGAGCTTTTCTCCCAAAGTTCCGGCATGCGACATTGCAATGCTACGCAATACGGTAAGTGTCCGGCTTGCTTCTGTAGAATGTTGGCCTATTTTCAGCACTTCATTGTATTGATGATTACGAAGATAATGTTCGGCTTCCAGTTCACGATGAAAAGTGCGGTTGCTGTTGCCTATTAGTATAGTCATGATAATAAACACCAACAGTATAATCAGATTGCTGTTCATCAGCGTCATCGGACTACTTTCTACATTCAATTGTACACGGAAAACCCTTCGTAACCAGAAAGTAACTAAAAAATATATCAGTAATATCAGAGGCAGCAGCCATCCCCATGAAGTATGGTAGTCGGACATGTAAACAGTTCTTCCTACATCAGTAAGAACTCCCAATATAAGGCAAGAAGGAAAATACGACAAAGCACGGACCTCTCCTTTCAAGCCTAACAGGCTATTGACTCCCCAGCGTAATAATAGTAAAATCAGGGTAATGATTATGGCACTAGGTAAAGGGGCAAAATGAGTTTTGCCGTGTGCCAGTGAGAAGTGTAAGGCTTCTAATACATCACACTGAAATACATAAAGATAGATAAAACTGAAAATAGAAAAAAGAAAGCCGCACACGACGGTTTGTATGCGTGCGGCTTTCTTATAGTTCTTATGGATATATTCATTCATAAACGTTACTTCTGGCGTTTCAACACTACTGCCGAACGGGCAGGTATATACAGCTTAAGCCATTCTTTCTTTTCTTTAGCATATAATGGATCGGCACACGTAAAGTGGGCTACTGAATCGTCTGCAAACCCAAATCCGCCGAACTCTTTACTGTCTGTATTCAATACTACATGGTACTCACCTCGTGGAACAAGGAAACCGTAGTCTGTAAACGAACGGGTAGGATTAAAGTTGAATACAAATACTAAGTCTTTACGGCGATATGCCAGAATCTGATCTCCGTCATTGTGCCATATTTCTACGACATCGCTCTTCTGTATGTTCTTGACTCCTTCGATAAGATGAACCATTGCTTCGTCAAAGTCACCCAGATAGTGATAACACAATTCTTTATTGTCTACCAGATTCCATTGGCGGCGAGCGTATTTATACGACCATCCGTTACCTTCACGCGGGAAGTCGATCCATTCCGGATGACCGAATTCATTTCCCATAAAGTTCAGATAACCGCCGTTGATAGTAGAAGCTGTGAGCAGACGAATCATTTTGTGCAATGCTATACCGCGCTGTACGACTCCATTTTCATCACCTTTCTTGAAGTGCCAGTACATATCAGCATCAATCAGACGGAAAATGATAGTCTTGTCGCCTACCAGAGCCTGGTCGTGACTTTCGCAGTAAGAGATTGTTTTTTCGTCTTTACGGCGATTGGTTACTTCCCAGAACAGGCTAGAAGGCTTCCAGTCTTCATCACGACGTTCCTTGATAATTTTTATCCAATAATCAGGAATGTTCATCGCCATACGATAGTCGAATCCATAACCTCCGTCGTTGAAAGGTGCGGCAAGTCCCGGCATACCTGAAACTTCTTCGGCAATTGTGATGGCACGAGGATTAACCTGATGTATCAGCTTGTTGGCAAGTGTCAGATAGCAAATGGCATTGTCATCTTGATGACCATTAAAGTAATCGCCATAGTTACAGAATGCTTCTCCCAGTCCGTGGCTGTAATAAAGCATAGATGTTACACCATCGAAACGGAAACCATCGAAGTGGAATTCTTCCAACCAGTATTTACAGTTAGAGAGTAAGAAATGAATAACTTCGTTCTTACCGTAATCGAAACACAATGAATCCCATGCCGGATGTTCACGGCGATCTCCCTGATAGAAATATTGGCAAGGATCACCAGCCAGGTTACCTAAACCTTCCATTTCGTTCTTTACCGCATGCGAATGAACGATGTCCATAATTACGGCAATTCCCATCTGATGAGCTGTATCAATAAGCTGTTTCAGCTCTTCGGGCGTACCAAATCTGGACGATGGAGCAAAGAAGCTTGATACATGATAACCGAAACTTCCATAATAGGGATGCTCCTGAATAGCCATAATCTGAATGCAGTTATAGCCGTCCTTAGCTATGCGTGGAAGGATGTTTTCACGGAATTCGTTGTAAGTCCCCACTTTTTCAGCATCCTGCGCCATACCAATATGACACTCATAAATCATTAAAGGTGACACATTCGGTACGAAAACTTTTTTCTTGAATTTGTAAGGTTTATCAGGATTCCAGACCTGTGCACTGAAAATTTTAGTCTGGTCGTCTTGAACGACACGTGTTGCCCATGCAGGAATACGTTCTCCGCAACCTCCTTCCCAATAAACTTTCAGCTTATATAAATCTCCATGCTTTATCGCATTTTCCCGAAGATTGATTTCCCAGTTACCTGTATTCTTGACTCTTTTCAATTTATACTTGGCTTGTTCCTGCCATCCATTGAAATCACCTATCAGATAAATTTCAGTAGCATTAGGAGCCCATTCACGGAAAGTCCAACCTTTTTCTGTTCGATGCATGCCAAAATAAAGATGTCCGGTAGCAAAGTCGGACAATGTTTTCTTGCCGATTAATTCTTTTTCCTTATTAATTGCATGCTGATGTCTGCCTGTAATAGCCTCTTTATAAGGCTCAAGCCAAGGATCATTTTTAATGATATTCAATACTTCATCCATAGTATTAGAGTTTATATTAATATGCCCGAACTTTTACTATGACTTTTTTCACACCGTCTGGAGTTACGCCAGGAGCGTGTCCGTCTTGTGGAAAGAATATAGCAAACATACCCGGAGTAATAGTCAGATAATCTTTTGCAAATCCTTTGTAGAAAGTGATGTCTTTTTCTGCATTGTATTCTTCTTCCGGAAGGTCTGTGCGCGGAGTATATCCCATTGTTTCAACTCCCGACAAAGGAATCTGAATATCTATGAAGTTATTATGAGTTTCCAGTTTTGCTTCTTCCTTAGTTTTGGGTCGTGCTTGAGCAAAATTAACGATAAGCTCACCCTCTTTTAAGACGACCTTACCTATTTCGTGTGCGTTTAAGTCTGTAGTTTTCAAAAATTCCACAGCCTGTGCAAATAGTGGATTCAGAGAAACATATTTCTCAAGATTTTCTAATTTATCTATTACCATAGTAGTAACAATTTTGTGGTTTTAATTTATATGAAAATGTTTGTTATTCAAAATCATCGATTGTATAATTTGTAAAATCGGCAAAACGCTTCAGTTGCCTGAATACGTTTATAATTTCTTCTATAAAACAAGGATCATCAAAAAAAGAATCAGGAATGGAATAAGCAACAGTGTAATCTTTACATTTTATATATTCCGGATAAGGAAAATCTTTTGGGAATCCTTTAGGCAAGGTTTTTAAGTGTTCCTCTCCTATTACCGGAAAATATTTTTTAAAATCAGGATCCTCTACAATAGCACGGTATTCCTCTATGTTATCTACAACCGACTGCCGGACAGCTTTAAGCATATTGGACGGCATACACCAGCTTCCTCCTGCCAGCATACAGTTGCCAGGTTGCAGATGTACGTAATATCCGCAGTGGTTCGATTTTTTTCCACGTGCGTTAATATATCCTCCTATGTGATTCTTATAAGGAGATTTGTCTGCCGAAAAGCGGACATCCCGATAAATACGATATGTACAATCATGAGGACGAACATGAGATATACTTTCATCGAATAATGAAATACGCACAATGATATCCGCTAATAAATTTTCAAAACTGCTTTGTGCGTTTTGATATTCATTTTTATGTTCCTGAAACCATTCACGGGTATTATTCTCTGACAAGCGTTTCAGAAAATCTAATATTTCTGGTATATTCATGTCCTTCCCTTTTTTGTAACACAAACATACAAAATATATTTTGATAAATCGAATAAAACGTGAGTATTTTATAGATTATCAATTATATTCAACAAATCTCGATGGATTCTTCCGTTTGAAGCCAGAACCTGTGAACCAGAGGAATAAGAATCTCCTCCCTTGAAGTCTGTAATCATACCTCCGGCATTTTGCAGAATGATTGTTCCTGCAGCGATATCCCATGGACCAATAAAAGCTTCGATACGTGCTTCGAACCTTCCTGCTGCAATATAACACAATTCTACAGCCGCAGCTCCCATAAGCCGCAGTCCTGCTACATTCCCGTAGAGTGTATTTACCAAATGGTTGGCCATTGGCTTATATTCTTCTGTTGCATAAGGGAAGCCAAGAGCTATAAACGAGTCATCTAAATTGGATATGGCAGATACATGAATTTCATTGCCATTCAGATAAGAAGGAGCACCTTTATATGTCCAGAAACATTCATTCCGGCAGATTTCATATACGACGCCTAGTAATAATTCTTTTTTACTTCTCAGGGCAATGCTCACGCAATACGGAGCATTGTCATGAATGAAATTGGTTGTTCCGTCCAGAGGATCGACCAGCCAGCAGTATTGCTCGTCGTTTAATGTGCCACTGCCTTCTTCTGCTATGAAACCAGCCTCGGGAAGTAATTCTTTTAGACGGGTTACAATCTTTTTTTCCGACTCTTTGTCTACGTATGACACATAGTCGTGTGCATGTTTTTTTTCGATTGCCTCGCGATGGAATTTTTTTCTTTCTTCACGAATAAAATCCCCTGCCTCAATCGCAAGAGCACGTACTTTATCTGTTAGTTCCGATAGGTTTAGCATTATTTTTTCTCCTCTAAAAGTCTGCCACTGCGGAATGTTCCCTGACGAATTATTTTTCCGTTACTGTCTGTTTCAACAAAAGGACCATCCTTTTTTCCTTGCTTGAAGAATCCTTCAAAGCGGACTCCGTCTTTGCTTACGATAGTTCCTTTGCCATCTTCTTTACCACGAGAAAAATGACCGGTGTAGACAGATCCATCTTGCATGCGTAGTACGCCTTCTCCTTCTGCCATATTGTCTTTCCACTGGCCTTCATATTCATCGCCATTTCCCCATTTATAATGCCCTTTGCCCGATCGCTGGTTCTTTACCCATTCGCCTTCATATACAGCTCCGTTCTGCCAGGTGAATGTACCGGTTCCTTCCTGCCATCCGTTTTTGAACTGGCCGACGTATTTATCTCCGTTGGGGTAAACATAAATTCCTTTTCCGGTACGTTCTCCGTCTGCGTAGTCACCTTCATAGCGTTCTCCGTTTTGGAAATAGTAAATACCTTTTCCATGCTGTACATCTTTTACCCAATCTCCGATATATTTATCGCCATTGGTGTAATAAAATGTTCCTTTCCCGTGGCGTTCGCCATTTTTCCATTCTCCTTCGTATTTTGAACCGTCTTCCCATGTCATGACACCTTTGCCATTCTTCAGATCGTTGGTCCATTCACCTTCGTATTTGGCACCTCCTTTCCATGTATATGTTCCATGACCGTTTCGCTTGTCTTGGTGCCACATCCCTACATATAAATCGCCGTTATAATAGTACATTGTACCCTCACCTTCCTGAAAGTCTTGATACCACATTCCTTCATAACGGTTGTTGTTCATGAAGTAATAGGTTCCTTGACCGTGTTGCTGGTCCTGATACCAATGTCCTACATATTTTTCTCCATCACTGAATATATATGTACCCTCTCCTTCACGTTTTCCTTTTACATACTCACCTTCGTATGTATCTCCATTCTTAAAAACTGTTTTGCCTTTTCCATTTGGACGACGTCCTTTCAACTCTCCAGTATATTCTGCTCCATCTTTAAATTTGTAATATCCCAATGACATTTGAGCAGAAACGGACAAGCTTCCAAATGTCATCAATGCAAACAATAAATATGTATGTCTAGTCATTATTATCTTTTTCGTTTTATTTGAATGTTCAAAATTAGTGTTTTCTGTAAAGAGAATATAAAATCATTACACTTTTTTACCTGCGACAACCGCTATTAAGTTTTCTTTACAGAAATACTTTTGTGCCAGTGCTTGAAGCTCATCCGATGTTACTTCACGGATAGCTTTTAATGTATGATCGAAAAAATCATTTTTCAAACCAGACGTTTCGATGAATATCCAAGCATCTGATAAAGAAAAGGCACTTTCGTATGAACGACACATATCACCCAGCATGTAATTGCGTACCATATCCAGCTCTTCGTCTGAAACTTTCTCTGAACATAAAATATCCATTTCTTTATAGACTTCAGCGATGAGAGGTTCTACATATTCGTTTGCAGCTTCTGTACTGATGCCTAATACACCTGTATTGGGATAATTGACAAGACCGGCGCCGATACCATAGGTATATCCTTTATCTTCACGGATATTCGACATCAGACGGCTACCAAAATACCCTCCGAACAGCGTAACTAGTACACGCAGCTTCAAATAGTCAGGATGTTGTTGGTTTATAGAAAATGTACCTATCTTTATAGAACTTTGCAAAGCATCCTCTTTTTCTACAAAAATGCGTTTGCAATCTTCTGTTGTAGGAACAAAAGTTTCGTTTTTTATTTTTCGGGTAGTGTCTCCCCAATCGCTTTCGCCGAAGTGTTGCTCTATGCAATGTATAACTTCTGGAGAAACTTTACCTGAGACGTAAACAGAGCAGTTGCCTGAATGGTAATACTGATGGTAAAAACTTTTTAATACTTCGCTGTTAATACGATCGTAATCTTCCAGTTCAGCATATCGTCCTAATGGGTGTGACAGTCCGAAAAGTGCACGATTCAGACGTTTGCGAGCCATTACGTCAACACGCTGGGCGTTGACAAGAAACTGTTGTTTGTTTACGTCCACTACAACCGATAATTCTTTTTCCGGAAAGACCGGTTCTTTAATCATCGAGGCTAATATTTCAATTGTTTTTGGGAAATACTTACCTAATGAATATAGTGTCACAAAACCATAGTTTACCGATGATGATAAGTCAAGCCATGCGCCATAATAGTCCAGCTTTTCAGCAATTTGTGATGACGACAAAGACCGAGTTCCTTCGCGCAGCATGCGGTTGGTAAACATAGCCAGTAAAGGTTGTGTCTGATTCCATTGCCCGCCTTTTATGAGCAAATCCAGACGCACAACATCCTCGCTGCCAACTTGAATGATATTCAGTGGCGTTCCGTTTGGCATGATTGTACGTTCGGGAGTAGAAATAGAAAAATGGTCTATCTGGCGTATTGGGGGAGCTATTGTTCTGTCAAGAGTCATCACTTTATTTCTTTATGTTCAAGCAGGAATTTTTCCGCACGAGCTAAATCCTGCGGAGTATCTATTCCAATGGTTTCCACTTCACTGATACCGACTTTGATGGTATAACCATTTTCCAGCCAACGTAATTGTTCTAATGACTCTGCTTGTTCCAGAGAAGACTGTGGCAGAGCTGTAATTTCTTTCAGAACAGCAGCCCGGTATGCATATAGACCGATATGTTTGTAATAGGTATGTCCTTGCAGCCATTCTGCCTTTTCTTTGTTACGTTGATATGGAATAATAGAACGGCTGAAATACAGTGCATTCATATTTTTATCGACTACAACCTTCGGAGAATTGACATTTTCTAATGCTTCAAATCCGTCATCAACGGTAAAGGGTTTTACCAAGGTTGCAATCTGTGTAGATTCATCATTAAAACATGCTTTGACAGCTTCCAGTTGCGAGCGCTGTATGAAAGGTTCGTCACCCTGAATGTTTACAATAACATCGTAACCGCTGCCTACTTTGCAATAGGCTTCATAACAGCGGTCTGTACCACTTTTATGATTGACAGAAGTCATAACAACTTTGCCACCAAAAGCTTTGACGGCACTTTCTATTCGCTCATCATCGGTCGCTACGTATGCTTCATCCAGAATTCCAGATACTTGTTCATAGACTCTTTGAATTACAGTTTTCCCTCCTAGCATAGCCAATGGCTTTGCTGGAAAACGTGTAGAAGCATATCTAGCAGGAATTATTCCAATAAATTTCATGGTATTTGTACTTTTTATTAGTACGCAAATTTACAAAAAAAATCTATTTTTGTAGTCAAAACTTCATAAATATGAAAACTAAGCATCGTTGCATCATTTGTTTGGGGTCGAATACAGAGGGTGAATATCATATGAATTGGGCGGAGGAAATCCTGACAGATTTATTCCCTGAGATGCGGTGGGGAGAAATAGTAGAAACTGCCCCGGAAGGTACAGAAACGACAACTTCTTATTTGAACCGGGCTGCTGTCGTTGAAACAGATATGGGCTTCGAGGATATAAAAATATTATTTAAGGACATAGAAAAGAAATGTGGCAGAACCCCAGAAGGTAAGCAGAAGGGAATCATTCCTCTGGATATCGATCTGCTTGTGTTTGACATGGAGGTTATAAAACCTGCTGACATGGAGAAAAACTATGTGAAACAAGCCTTGAACACTCTGTCGGAACAGGCCGATTATACCAGTTTTACATACCCCAGTCGTGTGTAATGCACACCCTTGCTTTCGTAATGTGACATGACCTTTGCTGATGCTAGATGCAGTACTTCGTGCTGAGTTATTTTGCGACTGTGACAACTTAATGCTTTAGGTGTCTGGCTACGTCCGCCAGCTTTTATGAAAAATGTAAAACGGTTTCCGTCACGGTCGGCAGCCAATACGTTTTGGTCTACGTAAAAGTCAGCTTTGTATGTATCAACCTGTAAACGGACATTCAAGACTGTGAGGAACATATCTTTCAACTTTTCTCCTATCTCACCTATATAATGGCTTACCGAAGAAATATGTTTTTTCTGTACGGTCAGTTCAAAATGTACTTTGGCAAATTTTTTAGCCAATAATACTAATGGTTCATACCGCTTTGTTTCTACAGTAAATTTATTTGCTAACCAAAGGATGTAAGATGGGTCCACATAGAAAATTTCAGCTAAACGTTTGCCACGATACTTGCCAAATGGAATAATGTCGTCTGATTGTCCGTAGTAACTTTCAAAAACGCTGTTGTCTTGTACGTCAAGAGGTATATTACAATTTTGGAGTAAGGCGAAGGCTCGTTCTGCTGCTGCGTCGAATGTTACAGCAAGTGTACGTACGAATAGTGGGGTTTTATCATCTGAAAAGATTCGCCAAAATCCATAATAAGGGCGATAAAGAGTCGGCATACTGATTACATATTTACCATCTTTAGGCATTCTTCCACGATTGAAAGATTCGATCCGATCGAAAACTTTAGCTGCCAGTTCAGGAGATAGTTGGTATAATGTGAGATTACGATCCATAACAATCCTCCTTCTTTTACAAGTTTCTGCAAGATACAGAAAATAATCCGAAAATCCAAAGTTGGAAGACTATAAAAAAACATGCCCATATTAACAAAAAAACATGCTGAAGTTTATCGTAAAACTTCAGCATGTTTTTTTTATTTTTCCTGAAAAAATTATTGGAAGAATACGTCATCCAATCGGCTGGTATTTTCTTCTTCTATTTCAGTCAGTTTGTCTTTGCATGGATCAAAGTCCTCGGGTATATCGAAGTGTTCATCTTGAGAATATCCCAACGACTTGTCTGCATAAACTTTTTGCATGTACAATCCCCATACCGGTAATGCCATTGAAGCACCTTGTCCGTCGCGCATTGTATCGAAGTGAATATCGCGTTCTTCACCTCCTACCCAGCAACCAGATACCAGTGAAGGAGTGAAGCCCATAAACCATCCGTCTGAGTTACGGTTGGTTGTACCGGTTTTACCACCCATATCAGCCTGTATACCATATAAGCGGCGAACTCGTCCACCAGTACCTTCGTTGATTACAGCACGTAACATGACGAGCATTTTGTATGCACTAGATTCACTTATCACTTCTTCTACTTGTGGCGTGAAAGTTGCGATGACGTTACCTTCATTATCTTCTATGCGGGAAACGAAAAGTGGCGCTGTACGTATACCTCGATTGGCAAATGCTGTATATGCACTAACCATTTCTCCTACAGAAATTTCACATGGCCCCAGACACAAAGATACGGTTGGCTGTATGTCCTTGTTCAAAACACCAAAAGAATGAATCAATCGAACCAGTGCATATGGGTTAAGTTTACTCATAAGATAAGCTGATATCCAGTTGTTGGAGTTTGCCAATCCCCATTTCAGTGTTACCATTTCTCCATAATGAGATTTAGAACTGTTTCGGGGAGACCATGCTTTTCCGTTTTCATCGAATAACGTCTGTTCTACATTTCTTACTTCGTCACACGGAGAGAATCCGTTCTCCATAGCTAATGTATATAAGTAAGGCTTAATGGTAGAACCAACTTGTCGGCGTCCAACCATAGCCATATCATATTGGAAGTAATTATAGTTAGGACCTCCTACATAAGCTTTTACATAGCCTGTAATCGGATCCATAGACATAAATCCGGCACGCAGGAAGTGCTTGTAGTAACGGATTGAATCTAACGGTGTCATGATAGTATCCTTTTCTCCTTCCCATGAGAAGACAGACATTTCGTGTTTCGTGTTGAATGCCTTCCGGATTTCTTCTTCAGAACATCCTGCTGCTTTCATTTCACGATAACGGTCAGACTGACGTACGGAACGTTCCAATATCGTATTTACTTCTTCTGGAGTGAGCTCGTTCGTGTATGGCGCAGTTTTACGTCCACGTTTTTCTTTAAAGAAGCGAGGTTGCAAGTATTTTGCTACATGTTCGTATACAGCTTCTTCAGCATATTTCTGCATACGTGAATCAATTGTCGTATAGATTTTTAATCCGTCTGTATAAATATTGTAATTGGTTCCGTCTTTTTTCTTGTTTTTTGCACACCATCCGTATAAAGGATTTGTCTTCCATGCCAAAGAATCTTCGTAATACTGTTGTTGTTGCCATCCTCTGTACTTCGAACGGACTGGTTCTTTGGCTGTCATTATCTTACGCAAATATTCACGGAAGTAAGTTGCCAATCCATCCTTGTGGTCAACCGGCTGAAATTTCAGAGTCAACGGTAAGGCTTGCAGAGAATCACGCTCAGCTTTTGTGAGGTAACCGGCTTTATACATTTGGTCAAGCACCGTGTTGCGGCGTCCTCGTGAACGTTCATTGAAACGACGGGGATTATATAATGATGGATTTTTACACATACCGATAAGGGTAGCAGCTTCTTCTATCGACAAGTCTTTAGGATCTTTTGAAAAATAAGTTTTGGCTGCTGTTTTAATACCTACGGCATTATTCAGAAAGTCAAACTTATTAAGGTACATAGTCAGAATTTCTTCTTTTGTATAATAACGTTCCAGCTTGACAGCAATAACCCACTCTATCGGTTTTTGCAACAAGCGTTCCATTACATTGTCTGCTACCGGCGAATAAAATTGTTTTGCCAACTGCTGAGTAATGGTACTTCCTCCACCTGCATGTTTTTGCATGAAAATACCTCTTTTAATAACAGCACGCATAAATGCGCGTGCGTCTATGCCAGAATGTTCACTGAAACGAACATCTTCTGTTGCAACGAGTGCATGAACCAGATTAGGTGACAAGTCATTGTAACCTACATAAACGCGGTTTTCTTTACTATACGACCAGGTTCCCAGAAGTTGCCCGTCATCTGAAATTATCTGAGTTGCAAATTTCAAATTCGGATTTTCCAGCTCTTCTACAGGAGGTACATAACCTATCCATCCTTTTGCTATGGCTGTAAAGACAGCAGCCACCGATAAAATTCCTAATATGAGCAAAGCCCATAATACATATATAAATTTCTTCCTCATGATAAATAAAAATTCTTATCTCTGATAATAACTTTTTTCTTACTTAATAAGTTCGCAAAAATAAAGAAAAACACCGGAATAAACGAATAAAATTGCAAGAATGATTGTTTCTGCTATTTTTAGCAGGAATACAACTTTTTACAAGCCTTATTTGATGCTACATTTCTATTGGTAAATATATTTTTTTGTTGGTTTTAAAAATGCTTCTGTATTACGCATTTCTGTTATCAGAAAATAAAATACCAGCTTCTTTTTCTAAAAAAAGGATGGTCTTTTTATTTTTTTTGTCTACCTTTGAACTCCGGTATTATAAAAACAATTCATAAAACCGAAAATATGGAAAATAGAAGTTTAGTAACTATTGCCAACCATTCTAAAGAACGTATCCTTTATCTTCTGGAAATGGCAAGAGAGTTTGAAAAGAAGCCTAACCGTCACTTACTGGATGAAAAAATTGTTGCAACTCTTTTCTTTGAACCTTCCACGCGTACTCGTTTAAGTTTTGAAACAGCAGCCAACAGGCTTGGAGCCAAAGTTATAGGATTTACCGATCCTAAGGTTACAAGTTCCTCAAAGGGAGAAACATTGAAAGATACAATTATGATGGTAAGTAATTATGCCGACATTATTGTAATGCGTCATTATCTGGAGGGAGCAGCACGTTATGCTAGCGAAATAGCTCCGGTTCCTATTGTAAATGCTGGTGACGGAGCCAATCAGCATCCTTCTCAGACAATGCTTGACCTCTATTCCATATATAAAACGCAGGGAACTCTGGAAAATCTGAATATTTATTTGGTGGGAGATTTGAAATATGGTCGTACAGTTCATTCTTTGTTGATGGCTATGCGTCATTTCAATCCTACTTTCCACTTTATTGCTCCGGATGAACTTAAAATGCCGGAAGAATACAAACTATATTGTAAAGAGCACAATATAAAATATGTGGAACATACAGATTTTACGGAGGAAACTATAGCTGATGCCGACATTTTGTATATGACTCGTGTACAGCGTGAACGTTTTACCGATTTGATGGAATACGAACGAGTTAAAGATGTTTATATCCTTCGGAATAAAATGCTTGAGCATACTCGTCCAAATCTTCGTATCCTTCATCCTCTGCCTCGTGTAAATGAGATTGCATATGATGTGGATGAAAACGAAAAGGCATATTATTTCCAACAAGCTCAAAACGGACTTTACGCACGTGAAGCTATTTTGTGTGATGTACTTGGCATTACGCTGGATGAAGTCAAGGCGGATACCGAACGATAAATAAACTCTTTAAACAAGTTAATCAAGAAAGATTATGAACGAAAAGAAAGAATTGCAGGTGGCCGCTCTTGAGAATGGAACGGTTATTGACCATATACCTTCAGATAAAGTTTTTACTGTTGTTTCTTTGCTCGATTTGCAAAATACAGACGGTAATATTACAATAGGGAATAACTTTGAAAGTAAAAAATTAGGTAAAAAAGGTATTATCAAGGTTGCCGACAGATTTTTTACAGATGAGGAAGTTAGCCGTTTGTCTGTTGTAGCTCCTAATATAAAGCTCAATATTATCCGTCATTATGAGGTAGTTGAGAAGAAACAGATTGTTATGCCTGATGAGTTGAAAGGTATTGTGAAATGTAATAACCCAAAGTGCATAACCAACAATGAGCCTATGCAGACATGGTTTCATGTTGTCGATAAGGAACAGGGTATTCTGAAGTGTCACTATTGCGAAAAGGAACAGCAGAAAGATAACATTAAATTGATTTAATATATTATTATGAAGCAAGACTGGAAGCCCGGAACGATGATTTATCCGTTGCCTGCAGTGCTGGTCAGCTGTGGTAGCTGCAAAGAAGAGTATAATATTATAACTGTTGCCTGGGTTGGGACGATATGTACAAACCCTCCCATGTGCTATATCTCAGTAAGACCAGAACGCCACTCCTATCCTATTTTGAAGAAGAATATGGAGTTTGTTATCAATCTGACAACAAAGGAGATGGCATATGCTACAGACTGGTGTGGGGTGCGCTCCGGAAAGAATTTCAATAAATTCGAAGAAATGCATCTTACTCCGGGTAAGGCTTCCATTGTACAAGCTCCGATAATTGAAGAATCTCCCTTGTGCATAGAATGTCGGATAAAAGAAATAATTTCACTGGGCTCTCACGATATGTTTATTGCAGATGTGGTGAATGTAAAGGCTGATGAAAAATATTTGGATTCCGATACAGGAAAGTTCGATTTGGCTAAGTCAAACTTATTGGTTTATGCACATGGGGGATATTATGAAATGGGCGAAAAAATCGGTAAATTCGGTTGGTCTGTAGAAAAGAAAAAATAATAAGAAATATGAGGAAAATTGCTTTAATACTCATAACCAGTCTGTTGCTGGCGACAGGCCTTCAAGGTCAGTCACGCAAAAGAGGACGTGATGCAACACGTGATCCGGCTGTTAATGTGGGTATAAAAGCAGGTTTTAATTCCTCCATGTTTTTTATAGATCATTTTTCTATAGGCGGGAAAGAATTGAATGATATCCAGAATAACTATAAGGTTGGTTATTTCGGAGCTTTTTTCTGCCGTTTCAATTTGAAGAAACATCACTATCTTCAGACAGAACTTTCTTACAATGTTTCTAAAGGAAGTATTTCAATAGCCAATACAGTAGAAAATAAAGATATCTTATTCGATAATGCATTGGTTAAGACATCCATACACTCCATCGATCTGCCTGTATTGTATGGGTATAAATTTGTTGATGCCCGTCCGTATGGTATGGCATTTTTTCTAGGACCTAAAGTAGCTTATACGTGGGAAAAGCATACTCAGAATGAATACTCTGGATTTTATCAGCAAAATATAACAGAAAATCTCCGTCCATTATGTTTTAACGCTGTGGTCGGATTGGCCGTTAATGTTTCAAATATATTTTTTGATTTTCGCTATGAAGGAGTTCTTCATAATATGGTAGAATCGGTTTCTTTTGATAAAAGAATAACGGGGTCTCCTTATTGCGATCAGGATATATATATCAAACGTCGTAGAAACGTATTAAGTTTCTCAGTTGGAGTGATTTTTTAAACACATAATATTACCTTTTTAAAAAGCTACATATGAAAAGAGATGATTTGATTTTTGACATTATTGAGAAAGAACATCAGCGTCAGCTGAAAGGTATAGAACTGATTGCATCTGAAAATTTCGTAAGCGATCAAGTAATGCAGGCCATGGGTTCATGTCTGACAAATAAGTATGCAGAAGGTTATCCTGGTAAGCGTTATTATGGTGGTTGCGAAGTTGTGGATCAGAGTGAACAAATTGCAATCGACCGGTTGAAGCAAATCTTTGGTGCTGAATGGGCAAATGTACAACCTCATTCGGGAGCACAAGCAAATGCTGCTGTTTTTCTGGCAGTGCTGAATCCTGGAGATAAGTTCATGGGATTGAACTTGGCACATGGTGGTCATCTTTCTCATGGTTCGGCTGTAAATACATCTGGTATCATCTATACTCCATGCGAATATAATTTGAATAAGGAAACAGGACGCGTAGATTATGATCAGATGGAAGAAATTGCCTTACGTGAACATCCTAAGATGATTATTGGTGGTGGATCTGCTTATTCTCGTGAATGGGATTACAAGCGTATGCGTGAAATTGCAGACAAAGTAGGTGCTATTTTTATGGTCGATATGGCACATCCTGCAGGTTTAATTGCAGCAGGACTGCTGGATAATCCTGTGAAATATGCTCATATCGTTACTTCTACTACTCATAAAACATTACGTGGTCCTCGTGGTGGTGTTATTTTAATGGGTAAAGACTTCCCTAACCCTTGGGGTAAAAAGACACCGAAAGGTGAAATCAAGATGATGTCACAGTTACTTGATTCTGCTGTTTTCCCAGGTATCCAAGGTGGTCCGTTGGAACATGTTATTGCTGCTAAAGCTGTTGCATTTGGTGAATGTTTGCAGCCTGAATATAAAGAATATCAAATGCAGGTAAAGAAAAATGCAGCTGTGCTTGCTCAGGCATTAATGGACCGTGGCTTTACAATTGTTTCAGGAGGTACAGATAATCACTCTATGCTGGTTGATTTGCGCAGCAAATATCCTGAACTTACAGGTAAGGTTGCAGAAAAGGCATTGGTTTCTGCCGATATAACAGTAAACAAGAATATGGTTCCGTTTGATACCCGTTCTGCATTCCAGACCTCAGGTATCCGACTGGGTACTCCAGCTATTACAACACGTGGAGCAAAAGAGGACTTGATGTACGAAATTGCAGAAATGATAGAAACTGTTTTGTCAAATGTAGACAATGAAGAGGTTATTGCTTCTGTACGTGCACGTGTAAATGAAACAATGAAGAAATATCCTATTTTTGCATATTAATGGATAAACAATAAGCCTTTGGAATTCATGTAGAAATACATAATTCTGAAGGTTTATTAAACAAAAGTTGCGATGGATTGTTTCTTCAAAAAGTAACAATATAAATTTGAGAAATATGAAAAAAACGAGTTTCATGGCTATTTTATTAAGCGCATGCTTGGTATTTAGCGGTTGTGGTTCTTTGAACAATACAGCAAAAGGCGGTATGATTGGTGGCGGTAGTGGTGCTGCTTTAGGAGCTTTAATCGGTGGTATTGCCGGTCATGGTAAAGGAGCTGCTATCGGTGCAGCTGTGGGCGCAGCTGTGGGAACAGGAGCTGGTGTCCTGATTGGAAAGAAAATGGATAAAGCTGCCGAACAAGCTGCCCAGATACAAGGTGCTGAAGTTGAACAAGTAACAGACAACAATGGTTTGCAAGCGGTAAAAGTGACTTTCGATTCTGGGATTTTGTTTAGTACTAGCAGCTCTTCATTAAGTACTTCTGCAAAATCGTCATTGAGTAAATTTGCAAACAATGTATTAAATCAGAACCGTGACATGGATGTAGCAATCTATGGATATACGGACAATACAGGATGGAAAAACAGTACTGCAGAACAGAGCGTACAGAAAAATCAGGAGTTGTCTCAGGCACGTGCTCAAAGTGTATCAAGCTATTTGCTGGGATGTGGAGTTTCAGCTTCACAAATTAAGACTGTAGAAGGTATGGGAGAAAGTAATCCGGTTGCTGACAATAGCACAGAAGCAGGACGTAAGGAAAATCGTCGTGTAGAAGTATATATGTATGCAAGTCAGGAAATGATTCAGCAGGCTGAAGCAGGAACTTTGAAATAAAGGATAAAATTTAATATAAAAATCCGCTAAATCGAATCTTTGTAGAAAGAGGATTTAGCGGATTTTTTTATGTGTTATGTACGTTATTCTTTTGAATTCTCTTCATCACCTTTAAGTATCGGCAATGTAATTTGATATTTTACTGCGAGGATACGGACAATGAAAACAGTTACTCCACCTAGAATTTGTGACATATACGATTCCATGCCTGTTTTAAGACATATCCAATATACCAGCCCGCCGATGACGCATGCCATGGCATAAATTTCTTTTCGGAAGATCAACGGAATTTCATTAATAAAAACATCTCGAATAACACCTCCTGCTGCTCCGGTTATACTACCCATAATGATAGCTACCCAGAAAGGATATCCTAAAGAAATACTTTTCCCAAAACCTACAACAGTAAACAATGCCAGTCCGATACTGTCGAAAAGGAAGAATGTATTATTCAAATGAATAAGATATTTCCCGAAGATAATAACAAAAAACATAGCAAATGCTGTACAAATCAGGTAAATAGGATCTGTCATCCATACAGGAGTAACATTCAGCATGACATCGCGTAACGTTCCCCCACCAATGGCAGTAGCCAGTCCTACAATATATGCACCAAACCAGTCGAAACGTTTGGCTGATGCCAAACGAATTCCACTGATGGCAAAAGCAAATGTTCCTATAAAGTCAAGTATCTGAACAAATGAAGGCATTTTCTTTTCAATTTAAATGAAACAATTAATTTACCAAGTGTAGCTAACTCCAAAACTTAAGAGTTCCTGAAGCTGGAAATAGCTGTCATCCGGTTCTTCTTTAGAAACAGAATCATCAAAACGGGTATGAACAAATAACTTCGTCGAGAAGTACTTGTTGAAAGCAAAAGTGAAGGTGTTTTCCCATTCTGACAAGACTTTTTCATAGTTTGTCGTATAAGAAAAACGTGATTCCCAAGTTAGATTATTAATGATAATCCATTTTAATGTTGCTTCCACACGAGAACCTAGCTGATCCTTCGATTTTTTTCCTGCATCAATGTTGAATTTGGTTGGATCTACTTTATCGCTGGCTACACTGTAACGGGTATAGTTGAACGGATTGATCAATACAGACAAATTACATATTGCATCTTTCACATATTTATAGTCCATACCGATACCGATATTCAACTCTGAAGGTGAAAGCCATGAAGATACCATCTTATCGGAGTTCGTTTCATAATTAGAGAAGAACTGGGTCTTGAACTCAGCCGAAATGGTATAATACCAGTTTGTGATAGCCTTGTATCCAAATTTTGAACTTAAACGGAGCAAGTCTTCACTTGTCTTATATTGGTGGACTGTATCAGAAGGAGCAGAAATAAAACCAAGCTTCCATTCTATTTTGTTTTCAAATTGAACTTTTTGCTTGTCATCATAGTTGAACTGCAATACAGCTCCTGAAAGTAAAGATACTGTACTCTCTCCTCCTTTATACCAGTTGTCGGATATATAATTCTGTGAGAACTGCGCATATCCGTTTCCGCTGATAGCCCAGAAATTAGGTTTCATTACTAATAAGTCTTTTTCTCTAACCTGACCTGTCTGAGAGGCAGCTCCTATTAAATAGAAAACTTTTTCTTTCTTTGGTTTTCTTATTTTCATCTTGTCGGATAAAGGTTCTATACCTTTCAGTTCGTTTTCATTTTTAGAAACCAGACTAGGATATTGCAAATAAAAAGCCAGTAATTGCTTGTTTACACCTTTATTTACATCGACCGAATGTGCAAGGTTCGGAACTTGGAAAACAGAATCCTTTATGGCATTTTCTTTCACAAAAGGAATTACTGGTTCCCAATTATCAATAGAGAATGCTTGTGCAATTGGTTCCGAATAATATGTAGCAGGAACAATAAGCTTATAGAAATCCGGGTTCGAACGTATCCATGATGGAGCTTCGGGCAGATAAATATCTTCCCATCTGTCTAACATTTTCTGATAATCTTGTCGGAAACTATACAAAAAGGATTGGAAGTTTTTCACTGCCGGATTGATTTTCGGAGTATAAGCTTGTTGTATGTTCTTTACTTTAATGGTTTCTACTGTTTTTTTCTGTCGTATGGTATCGACGGCAGAAAATTGTTTCAACGTATCTGCCGGCATCGTATCTTGGGCGGCGATAGTGTCTTTTGTTAAAGTTAAGTCCTGCTGTTCAATTGCCTGAACGGCTTCATTTGTCAGGAGGAACATTGTAATAAACGTACCTAGTGCTTTCATTTTTCTAATTTGCCTATTTTCTATGCAAAATTACAATTTAATTTAGTCTTATTATAATGATATTATAACAAATTACATCTTAGTTTTTGTTTAGAGCAGATATTGAAGATTTTACTCTTTGCAATGTTTTGTCACTTTCCTTGTGTGTGATTTGGCTTTTTTTTATAATTTTGCAACTTTGAATAGTAGTGTTAGATAATAAATCACTTTAAAATAATCATATTGTGGCAGAAACAAAGTACATTTTCGTAACAGGTGGTGTAGCTTCTTCATTGGGTAAGGGCATTATTTCATCATCTATCGGTAAGTTGCTGCAGGCTAGAGGCTACAGCGTAACTATACAGAAGTTCGACCCGTACATTAACATCGACCCGGGAACACTTAATCCTTATGAACATGGTGAGTGTTACGTAACAGTAGACGGTCATGAAGCCGATCTTGACTTAGGACATTATGAACGTTTTCTCGGTATTCAGACAACAAAAGCGAACAACATTACAACCGGTCGCATTTATAAGAGTGTAATCGACAAGGAACGTCGTGGTGACTATTTGGGAAAAACAATCCAAATCATTCCTCACATTACTGATGAAATCAAACGTAATGTAAAACTGTTAGGGAATAAGTATAAATTCGATTTCGTTATTACAGAAATTGGTGGTACTGTAGGTGATATCGAATCGTTGCCTTATTTGGAAAGTATCCGCCAGCTGAAATGGGAGTTGGGTAGAAATGCTCTATGCGTGCATCTGACTTATGTGCCTTATCTGGCTGCTGCTGGTGAATTGAAGACTAAACCTACTCAGCACTCAGTAAAGGAATTACAGTCTGTGGGTATTCAACCTGATATTCTGGTATTGCGTACCGAACATAACCTTAGCACAAACCTGAAAAAGAAAGTTGCGCTATTCTGTAATGTAGATGAAAGTGCAGTTGTGCAGTCAATGGATATGCCGACAATCTATGAAGTTCCTCTTCGCATGCAGGAACAAAAACTGGATGTAACAATTCTTGAAAAGATGGGATTGCCGGTGGGTGAAACTCCGGAATTAGGTCCATGGAAAGACTTCTTGAACCGTCGTCATAACGCTACAGAAAAGGTTAAAATCGGATTGGTCGGTAAATATGATTTGCAGGATGCTTATAAATCTATATTGGAAGCATTGTCACAGGCTGCAACTTATAACGACCGTAAAGCTGATATTCACTTTATCAATAGCGAAAAGTTGACAGATGAGAATGTAGAAGAAAGCCTGAAAGAAATGGATGGTATTATTATCTGTCCGGGATTTGGCCAGCGTGGTATCGAAGGCAAGTTTGTAGCATTGAAATATTGCCGTACACACAATGTTCCTACATTTGGTATCTGTCTGGGTATGCAATGTATGGCTATAGAGTTCGCCCGTAATGTATTGGGCTATACTGATGCTAATAGCCGTGAGATGGATGAAAAAACTCCACATAATGTAATCGACATTATGGAAGAGCAGAAATCTATCACAAACATGGGAGGTACTATGCGTTTGGGTGCTTACGAATGTGTTCTTGATCCAAATTCAAAAGTATATCAGGCATATCAGACCCAACATATTCAGGAACGTCATCGTCATCGTTATGAGTTCAACAATGACTATAAGGCTGAATTTGAAAAGGCTGGAATGAAATGCGTGGGTATCAATCCTGAATCGGATTTGGTAGAAATAGTTGAAATACCTACTCTGAAATGGTTCATTGGAACTCAGTTCCATCCGGAATATAGCAGTACGGTATTGAAACCCCATCCTCTTTTCTTATCATTCATCAAAGCAGCTATTGATAAATAATAGATATTAATTTGTAAATAAAAAGAAATGGATAAAAACACGTTAGTGGGATTTGCTCTGATTGGTGCGGTTATAGTCGGATTCGGCATATATAATCGCCCCAGTCAGGAGGAAATGGCACGTGCACAGCATTATCAGGATTCGATACAGGCAGTGGCTCAAAAGCAAGAGCAGATGCAGAAAGCTCAAGAAATAGCTGCTTCATTGCCTGTTGTTCCGGATTCTACTTCTTTATTTTTCCAAGCATCGCAAGGTTCTGAAGAGTTTACTACGTTAGAGAACGATGTACTGCAACTTACTTTTTCTAATAAAGGAGGACGAGTATGCAAGGCTATGCTGAAAGAATATAATGATCAGCAACAGCAGCCTTTGGTTCTGTTCGATGGTAAAGATGCTTCGTTAAGTTTAGGATTTGAAGGTAAAAATGAAAATATTCTGAGCAATCAGATGTATTTTCAGACTACCAATGTAACAGATAGTACGGTAACAATGCGACTAAATGCTGCAAATGGTGGACATTTGGACTTCATCTATAAACTGTTACCAAACTCATACGTTGTAGACTTTACTGTCCAGGCAAGCGGATTGCAAAACTTCTTCTCTCCTTCTGTCAAAACGATGAGTGTTGACTGGAAACAGCGTGCACGACAGATGGAAAAAGGATATACGTTCGAACAACGTTATACTTCGCTTACCTATAAACCGGTAGACGACAGTTTCGATTATTTGAGCGAAACAAAAGACGAAAAAGAAACTATTCCAGAAGTGCTTGATTGGGTTGCATTTAAGAATCAGTATTTCTCATGTGTATTTATGGCAGAGAAAAACTTTGAAAATGCAACGCTTGAATCGAAGATGGAACAGAAAGGAAGCGGTTACATGAAGAACTATACTGCCGAAATGAAAACTGCTTTCGACCCGACAGGTGCGCAACCTAGTCGTTTCCAGTTCTATTTTGGTCCTAATCATTTCAAGACTTTGTTGGCAACTAATGATTTATCTTTCAAGGATAAAGATCAGGAACTGGAGGATTTGGTATATTTAGGTTGGCCTATCATTCGTCTGATTAACCGCTGGTTTACTATTAATCTTTTCGACTGGTTGTCAAGCTGGGGACTGAGTATGGGTATTGTAATTTTGCTGATGACTATCATTGTCAAGATTCTGGTATTGCCTACTACTTGGAAATCATTTATCTCTTCAGCAAAAATGCGTGCATTAAAGCCTTATGTAGATAAGATTAATGCTAAATACCCGAAGCAGGAAGATGCATTGAAGAAACAACAAGAAACTATGGCCTTGTATAGCCAATATGGAGTAAGCCCTATGGGAGGATGTTTGCCTATGCTCATCCAGACTCCGGTATTTATGGCTTTATTCTTCTTTGTGCCTAATGCAATTGAGTTACGTCAGCAGAGTTTCTTGTGGGCAAGCGACCTTTCTGCATACGATGATCTTATAAGCTGGAGTACTCATATTCCTTTGTTGGGAAATCATTTAAGTCTGTTCTGTTTGTTGTTTAGTGTGACAACAGTTCTGAACCAGATTATTATGATGAAACAGCAAGACATGGGTAATAATCCTCAGATGGCTGCCATGAAGTGGATGATGTATATCATGCCTGTAATGTTCTTCTTTATTTTCAACGAATATGCATCAGGTTTGAGCTACTATTACTTCATTTCTGGTTTGATCGGTATTATTACCATGTGGATTATGCGTCGTATGACCGATGAGAAAAAATTATTGGCACAGCTTGAAGCCAATAAGAAAGCTCCTTCAGAAAGAAAGACTAGCGGATTGATGGCTAAGCTTGAAGCGCTGCAAAAAGAGCAAGAACGTCTTCAGAAAGAACGTCAGGAACGTATGAATAAGAAATAATACAATTCCTGTACATAATAAAAAGATCGCCGGTAAATCGGGATAATTCAATTATCTTCAATTTACCGGCGATCTTTTTTGTTTTGCTTTATTCGAAAGAATACAGCTCTGAAGGAGTAGTTCGTTTCAATGGAATAACTTGTACCCCATTCTCATCAAAAGCGATTCCATGCTGTTTAAAAGCAGTTTCAACCGTCTTATATGCCAGCTCCGGATGATTGTTGTCTTTGCTCAAATGACAAAGCCAGAGATATTTTAAACCAGCCGGAAAATGTTCAGCAAGATAATTAGCCATCTCGCTGTTACTCATATGTCCGTTAGGACTGGCTATACGGGCTTTCAGATGTTGAGGATAAGGTCCCATCTGCAACATGGTTTCATCATAGTTTGCTTCGAGAATCAGATAATTGGAGCGCTCAATATATGCAGCAGCAGTGTCCGTAATATGTCCGATATCGGTTATGAAAGAAAAGGTCTTATCTCCCACGCTGATGCAATATCCTACGTTGTCCGTTGCATCGTGAGGCACTTCGAAACAAGTAATGCTGAAATCTTCTATCTGGATAGTTTCTTCCTTGTTGATAAAACGCCGGTGGGCATTATCCAGTTTTTCGGTCATGCAATAACTCCGATTGATGCCTGCGTGCACTTCCGGTGTAGAATAAATGGGTATGCTATGCTTTTTTGCCAAATGTCCGACAGCTTTAATATGGTCGGCATGATCGTGGGTAATCAAGACGGCGCGTATTGTATCCAGGTTCAGTGCATAATCTTTGAAAATCTTCTTTATGCTTCGTATGCCGATACCTGCATCTATTAGTATCCCACAAGTCTTTGTTGCCAGATAATAACAGTTGCCACTGCTACCACTGCCCAAACTCAGAAATCGTACTTCCATATATGTGTTTCTTATTTTTAAAAAGGAACACAAAAGTACAAAAAAGAAAGGAGCTTGCCAATATAGCAGGCAAACTCCTTTCCACAAAATGATGCTCTTTATACAAATTAGAATTCGAAGAATTTCTTTGCGTTATTGTAGCAGATGTCTTCTACCATTTGTTGTACACGTTCCATTTCGCATGCTGGGATTTCTCCATTTTCAACATCATTACCCAGCAAGTTACACAATGTACGGCGGAAATATTCATGACGCGGATAAGACAGGAATGAACGAGAGTCGGTAAGCATACCTACGAAACGGCTTAACAAGCCCAACAGTGACAACGCATTCATCTGTTTTTCCATACCATCTTTCTGATCGAGGAACCACCATCCTGAACCGAACTGAATCTTTCCTGGTATAGAACCATCCTGGAAGTTACCCAACATAGTAGCGATAACTTCGTTAGCACATGGATTCAAGTTGTAAAGGATAGTCTTAGTCAGCTTGCCTGAAGTATTCAGCTTATCCAAGAATTTAGCCATAGCTTTTGCAGTAGTAAATTCACCGATAGAATCGAAACCTGTATCAGGGCCTAAAAGCTTAAACATCTTAGTGTTGTTGTTACGGATAGCACCGTAGTGGAACTGCTGAGTCCAGCCGGTTTCCCAATCCATTTCTGCAAATACAATCAGCATAGCCGACTTGAACTTCAGGATTTCTTCTTTTGTCAGTTCAGTACCGCCATATACTTTATTGAAGATAGCTCTGATTTCTGCATCTGTATAATCTTCAGCATAGAACTCTTCGATACCGTGGTCAGACAACTTACATCCTTGTTCTGCAAAGAACTCGTGACGCTTACGCAATGCAGCAACCATATCGTCGAATGAAGAAATTGTTACTCCACTCACTTCAGACAGTTTTTCCATGTAAGCACGGAAATCAGCAGGTACTTCTACTGCCATAGCCTTGTCAGGACGCCATGTAGGCAACATCTTGATTTCGAATCCGCTTTCACGAGTAGCGATATGATATTCCAGTGAGTCAACAGGATCATCAGTAGTACAAACTGTTTCAACGTGATAACGGCGCATCAGGTTGCGGGCAGTATATTCAGGAGTTGCCAGCTTAGCATTACATTCGTCAAAAATTTCACGAGCTGTAGACGGATTCAAAATCTTGTCAATACCGAAACAAGTTTTCAATTCCAGATGAGTCCAGTGATATAATGGGTTACGGAATGTATAAGGAACTGTTTCAGCCCATTTTTCGAATTTTTCCCAATCGGTAGTATCCTTACCGGTACAATAGCGTTCGTCTACACCGTTGCTACGCATTGCACGCCATTTATAGTGGTCGCCACCCAACCATATTTCTGTAATTGACTTGAACTGGTAATCGTCTGCTACCATTTTCGGAATCAAGTGACAGTGGTAGTCGATAATAGGCATTTTAGCTGCATGGTTGTGGTACAATTCCTGCGCTGTTTCTGTTTTCAGCAGGAAGTTTTCATCCATAAATTTTTTCATAAAGCTTCGTTTTTAGGTTTATGTTTTTTGTTATGTATTTTCATAAAAAGCAAATCCCGCAAAAGGAATTTATGTTGCTTAACATGTATTTCGTTTTATTTGTCGTTATCGAACACGAAAGTAGAAATTTTATTTGGAATAACAAAATATTTCGTATATTTGCAGCGAATATTTAGTAAAATTAATCTCTGAAAAAGAGGTAGAAAACGTTATTTGTAAATATATATTACCATTTTATCAACTAGTTTTTTCACCTTTATACCTTTCTTATAAAGAGAGAAGCAAAATTGTAAAAATACGGAACTTAAAATATACAAGTATGAAAGCATTAAACAAAGAAACTGCAAACAAGACAGTTCGTCCAGAAAGAATCATTCAGTTTGGTGAAGGTAATTTTTTACGTGCATTTGTAGATTGGATAATCTATAATATGGACCAGAAAACAGATTTCAACAGCAGTGTTGTAGTAGTACAGCCTATCGATAAAGGTATGGTAGACATGCTGAATGCACAAGACTGTTTGTATCACGTAAACTTGCAGGGACTCGACAAAGGTGAAACTGTAAACAGCCTGACTATGATCGATGTTATCAGTCGTGCCTTGAATCCTTACACTCAGAACGCTGAATTTATGAAACTGGCAGAACAGCCTGAAATGCGTTTCGTAATCTCAAATACAACCGAAGCAGGTATCGCTTTCGATCCTTCTTGCAAGCTTGAAGATGCTCCTGCTTCTTCATATCCAGGAAAGTTGACTCAGTTGCTGTATCACCGTTATAAAACATTCAATGGCGATATGTCAAAAGGTTTGATCATTTTCCCTTGTGAGTTGATCTTCCTGAACGGACACAAACTGAAAGAAACTATTTACCAGTACATTGAATTATGGAACTTGGGTGACGATTTCAAGAACTGGTTTGAAAAGGCTTGTGGTGTATATGCTACATTGGTAGACCGTATCGTACCGGGATTCCCACGTAAGGAAATTGCTGAAATCAAAGAAAAACTGCAATACGATGATAACTTGGTAGTTCAGGGAGAAATCTTCCATTTGTGGGTTATCGAAGCTCCGCAGGAAGTTGCTAAGGAATTCCCAGCAGACAAGGCTGGTCTGAATGTATTGTTTGTACCTTCTGAAGCTCCTTACCACGAAAGAAAAGTAACTCTGTTGAACGGTCCTCACACTGTACTTTCACCGGTTGCTTACCTGTCAGGTGTAAACATTGTTCGCGATGCTTGCCAGCATCCGGTTATCGGCAAATATATCAATAAAGTAATGTTTGACGAGTTGATGGAAACTTTGAACCTTCCGAAAGAAGAGCTTGAAAAATTTGCTCATGATGTTTTGGAACGCTTCAACAATCCGTTTGTTGACCATCAGGTTACTTCTATCATGCTGAATTCATTCCCGAAATTCCAGACTCGTGACCTTCCAGGTTTGAAAGTGTACTTGGAACGCAAAGGTGAACTTCCGAAGGGACTGGTATTGGGTCTTGCTGCTATCATTACTTACTACAAAGGCGGTGTACGTGAAGACGGCGCAGAAATTGTTCCAAACGATGCACAGGATATCATGGACTTGTTGAAACAGCTTTGGGCTACAGGTGATACTCAGAAAGTAGCTGAAGGAGTTTTGGCTGCCGAATTTATCTGGGGAGAAAACCTGAACAACATCCCGGGACTGACTGCTGCTGTAAAAGCTGACTTGGACAGCATTCAGGCTAAAGGCATGCTGGAAACAGTAAAATCTATTCTGTAATTAATTGTTAGAAATTCCATAAGAGGAGGAAAAATATCCGCTCATGCAACGGATATTTTCCTCCTTTCTTGTTTTTGTATAAAGAGCTTTCTCTTTCCCTTACTTCTGCCATAATTCACTTTATATTCTCTTCAGAATAATAAGACTTGTCGAGCAACTATTCATACTTGCAGTTGCTCAAAAAACATGCTGAAGAAAAATTTTTTTTCGTACGAATTTTAAAAAAACATCGAGAATAATTTCCTAAAAGATGCTGAAGTTTTTTACTGAAGAATTTGAATGTACTATTCAAACTCCAAATACCTTTCTCTAAACCTCTCATAAACTTGAGCATAATACTCTGGCAGACATTGTATCATCGTATCCACAAAGTCCTCAAGAGTTACTGCACTTAACTTGTAAGCATACTCTGGCTTCAGATACTCTGTAACTGATCTGATCTCCTTTTCTGTTGACGGATGCTCCTTCGGAGAAAGTACCACAGAATATGAGTCCTTCAAGTTTTCGACTTCTCTGTACCGTTCTGTAAGTAAAAGATTTCTGTAGATCTGTGTTAATTTTATTTTATTTGCTATCAATAGCCCTTCAAATTCCGCACAGAACAGTCCGGTATCAATAAGCATTTGTTTTTGTTCTTCGCAATTATGTGCTTCATTTAATCCGAGTATATCTGTATATTTCGTTTCAATAGCGATTATATGTTTCTCGCCATTGTTATCTTGAAATTGGATATAGGCATCCATGGCCGACTTATCTTTTGTGTATTTCTCAATTGGTGTCGGTATAAATTCCAATCCGATTTTTGTTACTACAAATACTGGGATATTTTTAAAGATAGATCTTATAGCAAGTGTCACCTTTTCAGGGTTTTCTTCTAAAAGTAACATCAGAGGATGAAATAGGTTGAATGCCATTGGCATACTCGAAAGCAGATTGTTGAATAATCGAAATTCATCTATCGTTTCATTATCCTTTCGATTTTTAACCCTTTTCTTAGCATACTCAAAAGTTTCTTTCATCAGAAAATTCTTTCCGGAAATTTCACCACCACTAATCATATTACCATATTTTCGTTTGGAAGTTTTTGTCGGTCCAACACCCTCCTCTTCTCCTATTTTCACTCGGTACATCGACTGAAGCAATCTAGCTTTTTTAGTAAAAGCGTTATCGCTTTTACATTGATTTCCCAAATTTAAAATACTCTCCATATGATGATATTATTTTATGCAAATAAGCTTATTTTACCGGAATGCGGATAGTCCCGGTTTTTATTCCCTTGGCAGTAGCCTGAAGTTCTATCTCACCAGTTTTTTCTCCCGACTGGACTATAACAGTGAGCATACCTCCGAACGCATGCATTTCCGGCTTGTGGAATAAATCCAGACAAGTAGGATCTCCGTTTGCAGAAGCACGGTACTTACCTGCCCCTTTTACTTTGAAACTTACCAGACGTCCGTCATTCGGGCACAAGTTGCCGTCCTTATCAACAATGCGGAGTGTAACATATGCCAGATCCTTTCCGTCTGCCTGAAGAGAGCTGCGATCTGTAACAAGTTCTATATGATGCGGCTTGCCTGCAGTACGAACAGTCTTTTCTGCAACAGGATTCCCCTGTTCGTCGTATGCCACTACTCTCACCTCGCCCGGCTGATAAACTGCGTCATGCCACATCAGACGATAACGGTTTTCTACTGTTCCGTTCTTGTGTTTAGTCTGACGTCCATAGCTTTTTCCGTTGATAAACAATTCTGCCGAAGGATAGTTCGTATAAACAAAAACAGGAGTCTTTTCACCTTCACGTCCTTCCCAATTCCAGTGCGGCAGGATATGCAGTGTTTCTGCTTCTTTATTCCATACGCTTCGGTACAGATAATAACGGTCTTTTGGGATAGATGCCAGGTCGATGATACCGAACATCGAACTATGATTCGGCCATGCATTGGTATCATACGGGCTCGGCTCGCCTAGATAGTCAAATCCAGTCCACACAAACTGTCCGATTGTCCATTCATGATCTTCGGCACGTGCAAAATCAATATCAGGAATGTTAGACCAGCTGCAATATTCCAGATCATATGAAGAAGACTGATGATCATCATACATAGCTCCGGCCTTACGTTCCACCGGAAACTTATATACTCCACGAGAGCTGACAGTAGACGATGTCTCCGAACCTAAAATGATGTTTTGTGGCAAACGTTCGTAAGCTTCATCATATAGGTGAGCACGATAATTCAGCCCCGGAATATCAAGCATTGCAGCAAATCCATTTGCCAGTACACTTTTCACTTGATCCATACCACAGGTTACCGGACGTGTAGGGTCTTCCCGATGACAGATATCCTGTAAGAACTTTGCTACTTTATATCCTTCCGGACTCCATTGGGTAGGAACCTCGTTACCGATACTCCACATTACCACACATGGATTGTTCCGATACTGTCGAAGCATGTTTACCATATCCTTTTCCGCCCATTCATTAAAGAAGCGGTGGTATCCGTTGTCACACTTGGCGATATCCCATTCGTCGAACGGCTCAAGCATCATCATGAATCCCATTTCGTCGCAAAGTTCGACTAGTTCGGGAGCAGGCATATTATGCGATGTACGGATGGCGTCACATCCCATTTCTTTGAGTAATGTCAACTGATGGCGGAGCGCTGCAACGTTAATTGCTGCTCCCAAAGGTCCCAGGTCATGATGATTGCATACTCCCTGAAATTTACGTCGCTTTCCGTTCAGGTAAAAACCTTTGTCGGCTATATATTCAATTGTACGAATCCCGAAACGTGTGGAATAAGTATCGAGAAGCGTATCACCTGAATAGATTTTTGATACGGCCTTATATAGGACTGGAGTTTCGGGCGACCAGAGCTTAGGTCGTTCTACGATAAAATTCTGAGTAAAAGGTTGGCCGTGATTGATGAGTCCTTTGTTCGTTTTGGTTGAAACCACCTGTCCGTCAGCATCCATAATGTCCGTTACCACAGTCAGCTCTGTTTTTCCCGCATTTAAAATTGTTGTACGAAGACAAACAGAAGCATATTCGTCCTTCACGTACGGAGTAGTAATCTGAGTTCCCCATACCGGAACATGGATTTTTTCTGTAGTTACTACATGTACGTTTCGATAAAGTCCCGCTCCCGGATACCAACGTGATGATTGTGGACGATTTTCCAATCGTACGGCAAGTGTGTTATTTTTACCATCTTCATTTACTAGAGAGGTAACGTCACAATAGAAAGAGTTATAGCCACAGGGCCAGAAACAGGCTTCTTTTCCGTTGACAAACACACGAGCCTCGCTCATTGCTCCGTCAAAGATCAGGGTTGTCTGTTTTCCTGGAGTAGAATGAAATGTTGTACGATACCATCCTATGCCTACGTATGGCAAACCACCCGTACGTCCGGTTTTTAAGCTAGCCTGAGTTTCAAAATTCTGTGTGACAGCTACATTTTGTAAGTCGTTGTTCTTATCGAAAGGTCCGAAAATAGCCCAGTCATGTGGAATGTCTACAGTTTCCCATTTAGCATCATTGAATGCTGGCATTTCAGCATTGCTAACCTCTCCTTTGGTAAATTTCCATCCTTTTTCCAGCAGATATTCGCTTCGCTGTGCATGGAGATTTAGAGCCAGGCAAAATCCCATGGTCATGAGATAAAATGTCTTCATGTGTGTTTCCCTTAATATTATAATGTTAATATTTTTTATATCAAAACCCTTATTTATCTAATGGAGGTCAAGTATTTCAGAATACTTATATCTTCCTATCTTTTCCGCCATCAGATTATAAGGATTTAACAAAGATACAATTTCTTGACAGAAGACAAAGTATCGTTTATAGAATATTGTCACAAAAGTTTCACCTCATAGAAATAGAATACTCATTTCTGGCCATAAAAATAAGCAGCTGTAGCTCCTCCATCTACAAGGAAATCAGCTCCGGTAATAAAGGCTCCCCGATTACTCATCAACAATTCGGCAACATTTGCCACTTCATCTGCTGTTCCCGGACGATGTGCCGGACATTGGGCAAACATCTTCTTATAAAATTCTCCACGTACACCGTTGAACTCATCAAGAGCCAATGGGGTAACAATGATGCCCGGAGAAATAGAATTAATGCGCGCTCCTCTTCCACCCCATTTTACGGCTTCCGACATAACACGTTTTACATTACAACGTTTAGCCAACTGGTATGCATGGAGTGTATCATTGATATGTTGTGGTTGCAAAACTTCGAGCTCCAATAGTCTTTCAGTTGGCGTACAAGCCAGCAGCTCATCGGTTTCCGCACCAAGTGCTGGCAGACGATGTCCGGATTGACTGGAGATTGTAACGCCTGTACCTCCTTGCCTAATAACCTTTCCGACCTCTTCCAACAATACAGCCGTGCCATACAGGTCGACTTTCAGAATAGTTTCTATTGATGCTTGTGAAGGAGAAACTCCCGCAGCATTGACCAGCATGGCTATTTCTCCATATTGCTGTGTCGTGTCAATCAGATGTAGAATGGACTCGCGGGATGATAAGTCCATCTCCACCGGAAGCACATCAAATCCGGCACGGTTCATCGTATCGGCCACGGACTGTGCATTCTCCATTCGTTTATCACCGACTACAATCTTCATTCCATATCCCATCCGCCGGGCTATCGCCATACCGATTTGTCCGGCACCTGTAAGTATCATTACTTCTTTTTCCATATCGCATATATTATATTGATTCCTATTGCAAAATTATCCTTTACTATTTTACTGATAGTTATACAAAACACAGAATAATTTCACAGATTCACAGATGGTGTAATTTGTCAGTATTGCAGATTATTGTCAATGATATAAAACACAGATTTACTGCATAGAAACACTGCTTTTCTTTTGTTATATAACGATGGAGTAAGAATCCTTTCTTATATTTGTAATATAAATATCTCCCGATGAAAACAGAATTATTAAATTTCGATACCATAACTGAATATGATGATATGCTTGGTGTAGAAACCTTGCATCCACTAGTAAGTGTGATAAATCTTTCAAAAGCGAAACCGATGCGGCATATGCGACATACTTTCGGTTTTTATGTGATTTTTCTGAAAGATGAGAAGAACTGTGATTTGATTTATGGCCGACAACGATATGATTATCAGAAAGGATCGGTTGTCTGTCTTGCACCGGGACAAGTCATTGGAATAGAAGATACAGGTGAAATCTTCCAGCCTCAAGGTTATGCATTGTGTTTTCATCCTGATCTGATTCGCGGAACCAACCTTGGACGTGCCATGAGTGAATATACATTTTTTTCTTATGAAGTGAACGAAGCCTTGCATCTCTCGGAACAAGAGCGTCATACATTTATAGATTGTCTGATAAAGATTCAGGAGGAATTACAACATTCTATCGATCGGATGAGCAAACGGCTGATTGCTAATCATATTGAATTATTGCTAAACTATTGCCTGCGCTTTTACGAACGACAGTTTATCACCCGACAAGATGCTCACCGCGATATTCTGACACGTTTTGAAAAGCTCCTCGACCAGTATTTTGCAGGTGACAATGCCATGCAAAAAGGATTGCCTACAGTAAAATATTGTGCAAGCGAGCTTTGTCTTTCGACGAATTATTTTGGTGATCTTATTAAAAAAGAAACAGGGAAAACTGCATTAGAGTATATACAAGATAAAATTGTCGGCATAGCAAAGGTACAATTGCTCATTCCAGCTCATTCAATCAGCCAGGTTGCATACCAACTTGGTTTTCAATATCCTCAGCATTTTACCCGAGTATTTAAAAAAGCTACGGGAATGACACCGAACGAATATCGGAATATAATAGGTGGATGATTCTCGTTTTAGCATAAAATTTGTTACATTTGTCAGAAATAAAATCTGATTTTATGAACTGCAAACTACTATCCGTTGCCGTATTTCTGACACTTATGCTGACTTCTTTGCTGGCTGGCCGTCACAATTATTGTAAGGCTAGGAATGAAATAACTGCCGATTTGAATCAGGCTTTGGCACAAACCCTCAAAGAGAGAAAAGATTATATCATTACTCAAGATACAATCAGGGCGTACAAACAACTTCGCAAGACTTCAGGCGGACAGGTACTGATTGCTGTTTCCGATGAACGGTTTTGCCGTTACCTGAAAGATAAACGTCTTCAGCAGGCGGCATTTATTACATTCGACGTGGTTGATAGCGATTTTCAGGATAATTCTTTGGATGAACAAGCTGTCTGTAGTGACACGCTGATAGTAAAGGATAAACATGCAGGAGAAACACTTGCCTTAAAAGGATATGCCCGCTTGTCGGTTGCCAGTATATTGGGTATGTCGGATCAGCGCATTCCGGCTGCCTGCATGATTTCGGCTTTCCTTTGGGCGATGCTGTCGTGGCTCTATCTGAGAAAGAAGCAAGAAGGTTCGGAAGCTGTCACTGGTTTTGGAGGACTGGTTTATTCGGAAGCGGACCAGCGGTTTTATACGGCGGCACACACTCCTATCCGCTTTACTCCAATGCAACAGCAGCTCATGTTGTTATTCTGGAATGCTCCGTCACATTCACTGACTAAAGAGGACATTTGCGCAGCACTCTGGCCCAAGAAAGAGGATGCCAATGATACACTTTATACGCTTATCCGCAGGCTGAAGCCGATTGTAGAGGAACATACTAATCTGAAAATCGTGGCAGACAGAGGTCGGAACTATTCACTGGAAATCAATAAGATATAAAACTGACACTGAAATGTCAGACAAATGTCAGTGTTTGTTCTGGCTGTCATTTATCTCTACTCTCTACATTTGTTTCCGAAACATCAAAACAGAAACAAATGGAATGGCTAACAAATCAGTTTCAAGGTAATGCCTCTGTAGAGGATTCCTTGGTATATGGCATTAGTCGGGCTGCCCGAAAAGCCTGCGCCGGTATCACATTTATTCTTTTTTCGCTTGCAGTATCTGCACAGACAGCCGAGCAAAGTATCGAACTGGGAGAAGTGGAAGTAAAAGCTGAACGGATTGTTCATAAAACAGACGGCTTGCTGCTCTACCCTTCCGATGCTCAGAAAGAAGCGTCCAGTTCAGGATATAGTGTCTTGCAGAAGCTCAGTCTACCTAATATCCGTATCGATGAAGATGCCCGTAATGTGTCTACTATCGACAATAAAGGAAGCGTACAGTTACGTATCAACGGTATTATTGTAGATCAAGCCGAGATGTTATCACTCGATCCGAAAAGCATCCGTAAGATAGATTTCATTGACAATCCCGGTGTCCGTTATGGTGATGGTGTCGCTTATGTTATCGATATTACGACACGGCGCGCAACCAGTGGATACACAGTCGGCACATCCCTGAGTCAGTCACTGAATGCCGAAAACGGGAACTATACAGTCTATGGTAAGTGGAATACAGGAAAAAGCGAACTTTCGTTGAACTATGATTTCGGATATAAGGATTTTGACGGTAATCGGATGGAGGAAACAGCCTATTATCACTTGAATGATGGATCAGTCTATACCATTCAACGTAACGATATTGCGTCACGCAGCCGGAGATTCAATAATCGTGTGAAGCTGACCTACAATTTAGCTGATTCTACCCGTTATGTATTTCAAGCATCGCTCAGTGGTGATTTCAGTCACGTACCAGGCGACTTCAATCGGAAAAATGTAGTGGACGGGACGAATGAGTACATCGCTACTCAACAAGACAACAGCCGGACGGGAAGTCCAGTTCTCGACCTATATTATTTCCAGCAGCTTACCCCCAGACAGTCGGTCACGCTGAATGCTGTAGGTACTTATATTGATACAAATTCTTCTACCAGTTACAATGAAGGCTCTCCCTACCGATACAATGTAGACGGAAAGACTTATTCTCTGATGAGTGAAGCTATCTACGAGAATAAGTTGAAACTTTTTACCCTTTCTGCTGGTATCAATTACAGTCAGAAATACACGAACAATACGTATACGGGCGATGTTTCTTCGCTTACCCTGATGCACAACAACCGCTTCTATCTGTTTTCCGAGATAAAAGGCTATTGGGGTAAACTACGTTATTCGGCAGGCGTAGGTGCAAGCTACCTGCACTACCGCCAACAGGAGCATACGTACGACTACTGGACGTTTTGTCCGAAGGCGGCACTGAGCTATGATTTCACCAATGCACTGCAAGTAAGCTATAATTTCCAGTCGAACGAGCGTACTTCCCACATAGCCATGATCAGCGATGCCATGATCCGTACCAACAGCATGGAATGGACTGCCGGAAGTCCTGACCTCAAGCCCAACAGAGAAACATATCACACTCTCAGACTATCGTATTCCGAGGTCCGCTTGCAAGCATACATCGAAGGCTTTTATAAGATATGTCATCGCCCGAACATGGCGGTGTATGAACGGACGGCAGACGATCAGTTTATCTATACCCAGCGCAACCAGAAAGAAATAGATGCCTTGCAGACAGCAGGATATGTCAATTATTGGTTGCTGCCCGATAAACTTTCCGTAGCCTTATACGGCGGATTGTTCCGTTGTTTCAACTTCGGATATGACTACACTCACTGTTATACTTCTTATTTTCTGACGGGAAATGTTCACGCTTATTTGGGAAACTTTTCGCTTCAGGCATATGCCGACAACGGATGGCGTTTCCTGGAAGGAGAATCTAAGGGATATAACGGAAACAGCATCCTGCTGAAGGGCTCCTATCAGTATAAATCCTGCCAGTTTTCCCTTGCCTGGCAACTGCCATTGATGCAGCGGTATAAGATGTTCGAAACAGATATCTTGAACCGCAATCTTCAGAAATCGACAGCTCTTTACAGCACGGACATCTGTAACCTCGTCAGTCTGACTGTTACATGGAGGTTACACAAAGGACGTAAATACCGGACGGTCAATAAAACTATTCAGTTGAAGGACAGTGATACGGGAATTATCCGATGAGATATTAAAAGTGGAATCTCAGTCCGACGTTGAAGTGAAGGCGGAAGATACCGGTGCTTCCGTCTTCGTCATTCGAATTACCAAACTTATCTTCAGGAAGTGAACCAGAAACATAGCCAATGTTAGCCCCTATCCCAATAAGATCGGACACATGATACTCTGTACCGAGCAAAAAATTATACCCTACACCTGATGCGGAAACACTTCCACTGCCTTTTACAGATTCCCGATAATTGAAATATCCGATGCCAAGCTTTTCTTCTATCGACCATTGGCGAAACCGCTGTTTCATCACAAACTGCGGAGCTATGTATGCCAACTTGACTGCAAAATCTATGTCAGACAGTGAATACGATGATTTATAACCGGAATACATCAATCCGGCTCCGAATCCACTTTCCGTCATCCAGTCGTAACCAGCCATCCAGTCTATACCCCGCTTAGGATGTCCTGTTGCATCTAATGGCATATAAAATTTGCTGACAATGCAGGAATAGCCGATGTTGGCATAGAATGTATTGTGCCTGAAACGGGACGGCTCATCGCAGTTGCATTCTTTCGAATTCCAAGCAGGAGTTACAGCCCTTGTATAAATTTCATGCGTCTTGGTTTCATCAATTAATAGCATATTTCCGGCAATTTGGTGGCAACTGCTCCATATCGACGGCTTCCGATGCTCTGTCAGTGCAAGTGCGTTTCCACCGCTTTGTGCCGTTTCTTTTTTTGCCAGCGCTATTACCTGATCGTACTGGCATTGGGTACTCAGACCGGAATCTAAAACTTTTACCCTACCAATCAGTTTAGCAGATTGCGGAACAGAATCGCCTACTTCATATAAGTAAACTTCTTGTGCCGTTACAATAGGAGTATGAGTACTTTTTATCTCTGTTAGAACTTTGGGAGCACAGCTATCTAAAAATAAAGTCAAAAGATATAAGACAGAAGATTGAATGATTTTTTTCATATATTCAGATTTAAATGGTTTAATTATTACATCATCGAAACCCACACAATACCCAGTACAACCGATACAATGGTGGCTATCAGTCCGGGCATCATAAACGAATGGTTCAGCAGATATTTGCCTATTCGTGTTGTTCCGGTAGTATCAAAGTTTATGGCGGCTATCACTGTCGGATAGTTGGGCAGGAAAAAATAACCGTTCACAGCTGGGAAAAGCGCGATAAGCATATAAGGAGAAATGCCTAGTGCTATGCCGAGTGGTAACAGAGAACGAACGGTAGCTGCCTGACTGAACAACAAGATGGACATCAGGAACAAGGCCACACCAAACAGCCAAGGCATATCGGTAACAAGGCCGAAAATATTCTCTTTCATCACTTCCATGTTTCCTGCGATGAAGGTATCTCCCATCCATGCGATACCAAAAATTGCAACTACGGCCTGCATTCCTGCATTGAAAACAGAACCTTTTGCCGCCTTAATACCATCTGTTTTTGTGAATAGCAAAATGAGTGAGGCGGCAGAAAGCATCAACACTTCGATAATGTGCGACATCTCCATTTGAACTTCACCTTGAGCTGTTGTAAATGTCGGGCGGAGTCCGTCGATAGATCCGAATAAAACGATTCCTATCGTGGCAGCCAAAAAGAGAATGACAGAAGTAAGTGCCTTACCATGACTTGCCACTTCTGTGGTATGATAACCATCACCGGAAATTTCACCAGCTGCCAGTCGTCTTTGATATTCAGGGTCATCTTTCAGTTCCTTGCCGACTTTCATCGAATACAATGCACCGAGAAGAACTCCAGCCAGCGTACAGGGAATGGAAATCTTCAGGATATCGAACAGCGAAATGTTATATCCGGCAAGCATACTGAGCATAGCAACCGTTGCTGCCGATATCGGGCTGGCAGTAATAGCCTGCTGCGAAGCGATAACTGCGATACCCAGCGGACGTTCCGGACGAATACCTGTATCTTTGGCAACCTCGGCAATAACGGGAAGAACAGAATAAGCCACATGTCCTGTTCCTGCAAAAAAGGTAAAAAAGTAAGTCACAAACGGGCTTAGCAATGTAATATGATGCGGGTTCTTTCGCAAAATCTTCTCTGCCCACTTCACCATCAGGTCCAGTCCGCCTGCTGCTTGCATACAACTTGCTGCCGCAATGACAGCAACAATCATAAGCATTACATCTATCGGAGGTGCAGTGGGTTGAAGTCCGAATACAAAGGTCAGCACAGCAAGACCAAGTCCGCCCAATATTCCCAGTCCGATACCGCCTACTCTTGCACCGATAATTATCGCCACAAGGACAAATAATAATTGTAATAGCATAAGAATCTTTATGAAATAATTAATACAAGTTTTATTCTTTTCTCCAGCCGTAGTCGTTGTGATAAACCATCAGCTTACTCATTCCGCCGTCGATGGTCAGGCATTGTCCGTTGATGAAAGAATTGCGTTCGTCGCAGAGAAACTCTACAGCACGGGCGATATCTTCAGGCTCTCCTACCCGTTGTGACGGATGTTGCATGATATCTCCTTCAGTGTAGTCGGGAACATAACTTTCGTCGTGGAACTTACCTGTATCAATCCATCCCGGTGCAATAGCATTGACACGGGCTATGCCGGCGAGGCTTACGGCAAGCGCATGGGTCAGTGCGGTAATGCCTCCTTTAGCTGCCGTATAAGCTTCTGTATCGGACTGTGACTGAAACGCACGGGTTGAGGAAAGGTTTACGATGGAACCAACACCGGCAAAGTGGTGCATGAAGAGCTTGCTAAGCAGATAAGGAGCTGCAACACCGACGCGCTGTACATACAAGAAATCATCGTAACTACATCCGCTGAGGATTCCTCCTTTCATCAAGCAAGCATTATTTATCAGGCAATGTATTCCTTGTGGAGTTTCTTCTATCACTCTCGCCGCAAACTTTTGCAATACTTGTTCGTCGGCAATATCTCCTGTAAAGCCATAAACATTCATTTGTTTGGCACATAATTTTTCCGTTACAGTCGCAACGGCATCCGCATCCATATCTATAAAATAGACTGCATTACCTTGCGATGCAAAATACTCTACCAGGCAGCGCCCTATCCCTTTGGCTCCGCCAGTTATAACTATTGTTCTCATTGATTGTTATTTTCTTGTTTGCAAAAATACGGAAATTCATGAGTTCTCCCTATCTTTGTGCCCGATTTTATCAACCGTAACTAGCATGAAACCACAATTATTGATAGCATCTCCTGTATCTGGAAGCGGAAAAACTACTTTTACGCTGGGATTGTTGCGTGTTTTGCAGCAAAGGGGATTGCGTACACAAACATTTAAATGTGGCACTGACTGCATAGATACTCAGTATCATTCGATTGCTGCTGGTTACGATTCTGTAAATCTGGATGCCTGGCTGGCATCCGACAGTCATATCCAGTCTGTTTATAATAAATATGCAGAAAAGGCTGATGTATGTATAACTGAGGGGAGCATGGGACTCTTTGATGGCTATAATCGTATGCAAGGGAGTAATGCTCATATTGCGCGATTATTGAAGATACCCGTAATATTAGTGGTCAACGCACGTGCAACTGCATATTCAGTAGCGCCTGTATTGTATGGATTCAAACATTTCAAGAATTTGGTTCATGTAGCAGGTGTTATTTTTAATCAGGTTGCTTCATCCGTTCATTTAAATTTGTTGCGTGAAGCTTGCGTCGATGCAGGTGTAGAATGTCTGGGATATTTACCTATAATAGATGATTTTAAATTGCCTTCCCGCCATTCTGGCTTGACACTGACTGCCAGGCGTTCTATAGACGAACAAATAGACCAGATCGCTTCTCTAGTGGACAAATATGTGAATGTAGATAAGTTGTTAAGTTTATGTGAACGCATTTTCCCCTGTCAGCATATTCTTCCTTACACATCTGATTCGGAGTTAGAAAACAGACCGATAACAAACAGTAAAAAGTTACGTATAGCTATCGCACGCGATCCGGCCTTTTGTTTTTTATCGCGTGAAACGATTGATTCCTTGTCACGAAACGGGCAAATTACCTATTTTAGTCCTGTATATGGCAGTGACCTTCCGGAAGCTGATCTGGTTTATATTCCAGGAGGATATCCGGAACTGTTTGCACGTCAGCTATATCGCCGGAAACGATTATTCGGACAGCTTCGCAACTATATTGAGAATGGAGGCAAACTGCTGGCCGAATGTGGGGGAATGCTCCTGCTTTCACACTCTATAACCGCACGTCGTGGGGGAACTGCCTATGAAATGGCTGATATCTTTCCTTTTAATTTTACAGTGACCGATTCGCGAGTATGTACTGGCTATCGTCAAATGAATTACCGGAAACTGATGCTGCGTGGTTATGAATCTCATTATACAGAACAGCTTGTAACGTCTGAAAATTTAATTCCGGCAGCATCAGTTTATACAATGCGTGGTAATACGGTACCATCTTCGTTCTATCGGCATAATAATGCTTATGCCAGTCTTGTACGCTGGTATTGGGGAGTAAATGATATGCTGGATTTATGGAGTGATGAAGATCTTTTATAGTCGGTCTTTAAAAACTGATATTTATTCCAGCCATAACTGTTGCCCGTGGCATCGGATATCCTGCATTAATCTCATATTTTTGCGCCAGCAAGTTCTCACCGCGTGCCCAGATATTCAACCAACGGCAAGCTTGATATGAAGCCCGTATGTTCCATAAAACAAATTCTTCTGTTTTAATTGGATCGGTTTGTGTATAAAGTCCAGAGATATATTGTATGCCAGTAGATATATCCCAATGTCTATAGTTAAAGTTGACTCCGGTATAAAGCTTGTGCTTTGGGGCTGCCAAAACAGGATTTTTCATATGCAGATAACTATAATTCCCGTCGACAGACCAATATTGACTGATACGCCAGGCTGCTTGTAATTCTATTCCGGAATTTTCTATTTCGCCGGAATTCTGATTTAGCATACCACTACCATTGGGATTGGGAAGAGTTTCAATAAGATTTTTCCCGTCAATGTAAAACAAGTTTACTCCATAAGTTAATCTGCCGTTCAGCAATTGTTGCGAAAAAGCCAATTCATAATTCCACATGGATTCCGGTTGTAAATCGGGGTTCTGTGGCGGAAACATATACATCTCCCGTAGAATTGGGTAACGGAAGCCCTTCGATGCAGAAGCTTTCATTTCAATCGTATGGGGCAAATGAAAAGCCAGTCCTGCTTGTGGCACCCATTCCAATCCAACACGTGAATGATGATCTGCGCGAAGTCCGGCATTGAAAGTCAGCCAAGTTCCTATCTTTTGGCGCAGATCAACATAGCCAGCCAATTCGTTTTCATGCTTGTTTACCAGATCTGATGTTGTACCTATATGCTCTCCACTTACATATTCATTCCAAGCCTTACCTCCGTATCGAAACCAGTCAACCCCTGCTGTTATTCGGTTTCCCTTAAAAAGCTGCATACTCTGATAGAGTGAAACTCCCATCATATTATCCCGTGAGTTGAAACGTTCATCCTGAGGTTTCTCTTCTTTCGAAGGAGTATATCCGTCGTTAATCCAATGTTTTCCCCAATTGTAAAAAAAACTCAGACCTCCGGATGTCTGTTCATAATTGTTTTCAATAGCGAATGAAGTTACCCCTCTCGTAATACGCTGGTCACCGTCGAGCAACGGAGCCGTTATCGGTCCCGGATATGATGCATTGAAATGGGTTATGTTTATATCTCCTCGCAAATTCCAGTTGCCGGTCATTTCATAGCCTAATTTTGCATATCCTCCGTATTGTTCAAACTCCATATTGTCACGATGCCCTTCTGTACGATTATACGAACCTGACACTACACTGGAAAAACGTCCTTTACGAATACGGCTGGTGAATTCTGATTCTAATGTGTTGTAAGAACCATATCCCATGTGAATGTTAGTATTTACACCGTTGTCATGCATTTTTCGGGTGACAATATTTATTACGCCACCCATTGCATTGGAGCCATAGAGTACGGATGCCGGACCTCTTAGAACTTCTACCCTATCGGCAAGGAATGACTGGTAAGCATCTGCTATAGGGTGACCGAATATACCGGCATATTGTGGATGACCGTCAATCATAACCATTAATCTGCCTGTCCCGCCACTTAGACCACGCAGCGAAATACCTCCAGCAGCACCAGTTGAAACCCCATATCCCATGATACCTCTTGAGGTGACAAACAGTCCCGGAATTTGTTCGGTAAGCACAGGTAATAAAGAGGGTTGCATGGCATGTTCTATGTCGATGCGGTTGATTACGGAAACAGTTTGTGAAAGATGGCGCACATCTGTCTCGTTACGGCTTCCTGTAACCACTACCTCTCCTATTTCATAAACTTTGCTTGAACGAATTGTATCATGTTTTTGTTCTTGCGACATCCCTGGGGTACAGATCAGGTTCAAAAAGCCTGCAAAAACAATTGTTTTTCTTATATTGGTTATTCTATTCATTACTGATTTTGATTTTGATGGCAAAGATACCCTATTTCAGGATATAATACTTACCTCGATTACTGATTATGTTTACTTTATTACGGTTTCTTAGATAAGAAGTGATGTTTTTATAAGCAGTTTATTAGTTTATATAGATTGTACGCGCATTTCTTTTCAGACAAAATACAAGAAAAGTAATGTAAATATTAGAGAAAAAATCATATCTTTGCATTATGATTGAATTAGCAAAACATATTGAAGTATTACTCCTGGAGAACGATTGCGTGATTGTTCCTGGTCTAGGAGGCTTTATAGCTCACTATCGTTCGTGTGTATACAACGAAGATACGGGAGAGTTTTGTCCGCCGGCACGTACAATCGGCTTTAATCCTCAACTTGTCATGAATGACGGTTTGCTTGTACAGTCTTATATGCAAGCATATAATACGGATTTTCCTGATGCAACCCGCAAGATAGAAAAGCTCGTACAGAAACTGAAAGAAGATATTTACCGATACGGACATATATATTTGAACAATGTAGGTACGTTGTATTATAATATGAACGGAGTATATGAATTTGAACCGGAAGCAAATGGTTTCTTTACTCCCTCATTATATGGACTTCAAGGATTCACATTTCCAAAGTTGTCACCAGAGAATGTACCTCAGGAGAAACCGTTGGTCGAATATGCTATACCCCGCACGGTAAAGACCAGTACACGCCGTTCGTCCTTTCATTATCGCAGATGGAGTAAGAACATTGTGGCAATAGCAGCTGCAATATTGTTGTTTTTCTTGTTTTCTATTCCAGTGGAAAACACCTACTTGGATGATGCTGAATATGCTTCTTTAGGTTCGACTGGATTATTTGATGCTATCAAAAATCATTCTATGGCATCAAGTATTATTACGGTCTCTCCTCCTGTTCAGCAACAGGAAAAGAAACAAAAAACAGTAAAAAAGCAATCTGTAAAGAATAATATCAATACACTGAAACCGGTTGCTGTGAAAATTGAAAAAGTTGCAGCTCCATCGGCAAAGCCGGCAGCACATGTTGTAAAGGATGTGAAGCAACCTGTAGAAAAAAAGACTCCTGCAGCTAATAAAGTGCCTCAAAAAGCGACTACAAAAGCTGGCAGTTATATTATAGTTGCAAGTCTGGCAACAAATAGCGACGCAATGCAAGTCGTAAAACAAATGCAGCAAAAAGGTTATAAGGAAGCGCAAATTCTGGAATCGGACGGACGTTTCCGTGTTGCAATCAACCGATATACTAATCAGACTGATGCATATAAACAGATTAAAGAATTGAAGAAAAATGCAGATTTTGCGTCAGCATGGGTGCTTACAACTAAATAAACCGAGAATAATCACATTATGAAAAGAGTCAGATGTCCGAAGTGTGACAACTACATACAATTTGATGAAACAAAATACGAAGAAGGTCAGTCATTAGTATTCGTATGCGATAATTGTAAAAAACAGTTTGGTATCCGTATTGGAAAATCCAAACTGAGTGCAGGTTCCCGTCGTGAAGAAGTCGTTGATGAGAGAGAAGGAACGCAAGATTTTGGCAACGTGATAGCTATAGAAAATGTTTTCGGCTATAAACAAGTGCTCCCTTTGCATGAAGGTGATAATATAATAGGTCGCCGTAGTAAAGGGAATGAAATTGATATTCCTGTAGAAACAAATGATCCAAGCATGGATCGCCGGCATTGCGTGCTGAATGTAAAGCAAAACAAACAAGGTAAAATCGTATATACGCTACGGGATAATGACAGCATAACGGGAACTTTCCTGATGAATGAACTTTTAGGTCCCAAAGATCGTGTACGTATAGAAGACGGAGCCATTTTTACTCTTGGAGCAACTACGCTCATTTTACGAGCAGCAGAAGAAAAATAATTTTTTATATATTAAGGATAACTAAACTAAATAACCTAACTTTTTAACCTAACTTTGTTATGGCATCAAACAACGTAATGATTGTACGCCACAAGCTATTGGAAAAACTGGTCGCTTTGTGGAAGGAAAACCAGCTAGTTGAAAAAATAGATCGTGTTCCTTTGGAATTCAGTCCTCGCCGTTCTCAACCTGTAGGACGCTGCTGTATTCATAAAGAACGCGCCGTAACGAAATATAAGTCACTTCCGTTGCTGGGCTGGGATATGTCTGATGAAACGGATGAACTGACTCCTCTATCGGAATATGCCCGTCAGGCATTGGATCGTAGAAACAAACTTAAAGAAAATATTCTGTGTGTTATAGATGAAGCATGCTCTTCTTGTGTACAGGTTAATTACGAAGTAAGTAATCTGTGCCGTGGTTGTGTGGCCAGAAGCTGTTATATGAACTGCCCGAAAGGAGCTGTACATTTCGACAAGAAAACAGGACAGGCACATATTGATCATGATACTTGTATCAGCTGTGGTATTTGTCATAAAAGTTGTCCTTATCATGCGATTGTATATATTCCGGTACCTTGTGAAGAAGCATGTCCGGTAAAAGCAATCAGCAAAGATGAAAATAATATAGAGCACATAGACGAAAGTAAATGTATTTATTGCGGAAAGTGTTTGAATGCATGTCCGTTTGGTGCAATCTTCGAGATATCTCAGGTGTTCGATGTGTTGGAAGCAATACGCCGTGGTGAACAGGTTGTTGCAATTCCGGCTCCTTCTGTACTGGGACAGTTCGATGCAACTATCGACCAGGTTTACGGAGCTTTGAAAGAGGTAGGCTTTGCTGATGTAATAGAAGTTGCCGAAGGAGCTATGCAGACAACAAGCAATGAGGCACACGAATTACTTGAAAAGCTGGAGGAAGGACAAAAGTTTATGACAACCTCATGCTGTCCTTCATATATTGAGCTAGTAAACAAGCATATTCCTGCTATGAAGCCTTATGTGTCAGGTACAGGCTCTCCTATGTATTATGCTTCACGTATTGCCAAAAAGAAATATCCGGAAGCAAAAGTTGTTTTTATAGGTCCGTGTATTGCAAAGCGTAAAGAAGCACAGCGTGATGAGTGTGTAGACTATGTAATGACATTCGAAGAATTACACTCAGTATTCCGTGGATTAGGTATTGAACTGGCTCAAGCCAACTCGTATAAGGTTGCCTATGAATCTGTTTGTGAAGCTCATGGCTTTGCACAAGCTGGTGGTGTTGCAGGAGCAGTTAAGTCATATTTGGGTCCTAAGGCAGATGGTATAAAGATGCTGCAGTTCTCAGACTTCAACAAGAAGAGTATCGGACAGATGCGTGCATGGGCTAAGACAGGAAAAGTGGATGCCCAATTCATCGAAATGATGGCATGCGAAGGAGGATGTGTAACAGGACCAAGTGCTTATAATGATTCTGTTTCAGGAAAACGCCAGTTGAATCAAGATTTACTGAAGCGTACGCTGAAATATGAAAATTATAAAGAAGAATAATTTCTTCTCTACCTTATGAGAAGTTTAATAGAACGTCTTCATCGGGAGCATACACTGGCTCCCGATGAATTTCGTATCTTATTGAGTCAGTGTAATGATAAGGATTTATCCTATATCAATGCTCTTGCAAGAGAAGTTTCACATGCTAGCTTTGGAAACCGGATTTTTATCCGGGGACTTATTGAAGTTGGCAACCGATGTAAGAATGACTGCTACTATTGTGGTATCCGGCGTAGTAATCATCTGATAGAACGCTATCATTTGGATGAAGAAACAATTCTGGCATGCTGCCGACATGGTTATGAACTGGGATTCCGGACGTTTGTTCTTCAGGGAGGAGAAATGAATGATGATGAAATGATTATACGTACTGTAGCTTCTATTCGAAAAGAGTTTCCAGACGTAGCAATTACACTTTCATTAGGAGAAAAAGAAACATCTGTATACGAACGTTTTTTCCAGGCTGGAGCTAACAGATATTTACTTCGTCACGAAACGCATAATGAGCTTCATTATAGCAAGCTTCACCCTGAAGCTATGTCATTGTCCAACCGTCTGAGGTGTCTGGCAGACTTGAAGCGTATTGGTTTCCAGACTGGAACAGGGATTATGGTAGGAAGCCCATATCAGACTATTGATAATTTGATAGAAGATATCCTTTATATCGAAAACCTTCAACCAGAAATGATCGGTATTGGACCGTTTCTTCCACATCATGATACTCCTTTTGCAATGATGCCTTCGGGAAGTTTGAACCAGACACTGCTCCTACTCTCCATTTTCCGTCTGATGCATCCTCATGCTTTAATTCCTTCTACAACAGCACTTGCTACCCTTTCTCCAGAAGGACGAGAAAAAGGCATATTGGCAGGAGCCAATGTGGTAATGCCTAACCTCTCTCCCGTCATACAACGGAGCAAATATTCCTTATACGATAATAAGGCTTCTCTAGGTGCTGAAGCAGCCGAAGGGCTTCTTCTGTTGGAACAGCGACTGAAAGTAATAGGATATGTCATAGATAAAGGCCGAGGAGATTACAACGCATACTAAACATCGTTTTATTATTAAATATAAAGTCAATTATGTATAAAATAGATTCACCTCATGCAGAAGAATTCATCAATCACGATGAAATCATGGCTACACTGGATTATGCAAAAGCCAACAAAGACAATCGTGAGTTGATTCGTTCTATCATAGATAAAGCTCGCGACTGTAAAGGGCTTTCTCATCGTGAAGCCGCCGTTCTGTTGGAATGTGACGACAATGATTTGTTGGAAGAAATATATGCACTGGCACGCGAGATCAAACAGCGCTTTTACGGTAACCGTATTGTTATGTTTGCTCCGCTTTATTTGTCAAACTACTGTGTAAACAGTTGCGTATACTGTCCTTACCACATCAAAAACAAGTCAATTGCCCGCAAGAAGCTTACTCAGGATGAGATTCGCCAGGAAGTCATTGCATTGCAAGATATGGGACATAAACGTCTTGCTATCGAGGCTGGTGAAGATCCGCTGCATAATCCGATAGAATATATCCTGGAATCTATAAAGACCATTTACAGCATTAAGCATAAAAATGGAGCTATCCGGCGTGTGAATGTAAATATAGCTGCAACAACAGTCGAAAATTACCGTCGTTTGCACGATGCAGGAATTGGAACTTATATTTTGTTTCAGGAAACTTATCATAAAGAGAACTACGAAAAACTTCATCCACGCGGACCCAAAAGTAATTATGCATATCATACAGAGGCAATGGACCGCGCTATGCAGGGAGGTATCGATGATGTAGGAATAGGAGTACTATTCGGACTTAATACATATCGGTACGATTTTGTTGGTATGTTGATGCATGCTGAACACTTAGAAGCTACATACGGAGTAGGACCTCATACTATTAGTGTTCCGCGTATCTGTTCGGCCGATGACATCAATGCATCTGATTTTGAAAATGCTATTTCAGATGATATCTTCCAGAAAATTGTGGCTGTGATCCGTATCAGCGTTCCTTATACAGGTATGATTGTTTCTACTCGTGAATCTCAACGCTCACGAGAAAAAGTATTGGCATTAGGAGTTTCTCAACTTAGTGGAGGTTCACGTACAAGTGTTGGTGGATATGTACACGAAGAAACTCCCGAAGAAAATTCAGCACAGTTTGATGTAAGCGATCGCCGTACTCTTGATGAAATAGTATCCTGGCTGTTGAGATTAGGGTATATCCCCAGCTTCTGCACAGCGTGTTATCGGGAAGGTCGTACGGGAGATCGTTTCATGTCGCTGGTAAAAACCGGACAAATAGCCAATTGTTGTGCTCCAAATGCGCTGATGACACTACAGGAATATTTGGAAGATTATGCTTCTCCAGAAACGCGTGAATTGGGTGTGAAAATGATCCGTGAACAGATGGAGCAGATTCCTAATCCTGCTATCCGTCGTCGTGCTTTGGAAAATCTGGAACGTATTTCCGAGGGACAACGAGATTTCAGATTCTAATTAATAAAGTTTGAATTTTATGCAAGAAACACCTCGTGCCAACCGCCTGCATATCGGGCTATTTGGTAAACGCAATAGTGGAAAGTCATCGCTGATTAACGCCCTTACAAATCAGGAAGTAGCTTTGGTTTCGGACATAGCAGGAACAACCACAGATCCTGTATATAAAGCAATGGAAATACATGGAATAGGTCCGTGTGTTTTCATTGATACCGCAGGACTTGATGATGAAGGTGAACTGGGAGCACTTCGTATCCAGCAGACTATGCGTGCTATGGATCGCACTGACATTGCATTATTAGTGTGCACAGGAGATGATATAGAGAAAGAACTTGAATGGAGTCGTTTGTTGAAAGAGAAAAATATTCCAGTAATATGGATATTGAATAAAGCAGATTTGCTGACAGATGTTACTTCTACTATTCGTTCGATAGAAAAAAAATGTGGACAGGTTCCCCTTGGAGTAAGTGCCTGTACTAAACAGGGAATGGAAGATATCCGTCGTAGTCTGATTGCTAAATTACCTGATGAAACAATGTCGCGAGGGATTGTTGGCAAACTGGTGGAAGAAGGAGATACGGTAATGCTCGTTATGCCACAAGATATTCAGGCTCCTAAAGGCAGACTAATCCTTCCTCAAGTCCAGACAATTCGTGAATTACTTGACAGGAAGTGCCTCGTAATGAGTTGTACGACAGATCAAATAGATTGTATGCTTCAAGCATTAGTACATCCTCCAAAACTCATTATTACAGATTCCCAAGTTTTCAGGACTGTATATGAAAAGAAGCCTTCTGCAAGTAGATTGACTTCTTTCTCTGTCCTCTTTGCCCAATATAAAGGTGACATTGATTATTTCATTGAGGGAGCAAATGCTATTGGAAGACTGACAGAAAATTCTCGTGTCTTGATAGCAGAAGCGTGTACTCATGCCCCACTAACTGAAGATATTGGAAGGGTAAAAATACCCAATATGCTTCGTAAAAAGTTTGGATCAGGATTGCTGATTGAACATGTCTCTGGAACAGATTTTCCTGAGGATTTAAGTAAATATGATCTCATCATTCATTGTGGAGCTTGCATGTTTAATCGTAAATATGTGCTAAGCCGTGTAGAACAAGCACGTAAGCAGAACATCCCGATGACAAACTATGGAGTAACTATAGCATATCTGGCAGGAATTTTAGATAAAATAGATTATTGATGAAAAAAAGTAGGTTTTATTATTGCTTATTTGTGTAATAAGACCTACTTTTGTTCGACAATTCATCTGCGGTAGTAGCTCAGTTGGTAGAGCATTAGCTTCCCAAGCTAAGGGTCACGGGTTCGAATCCCGCTTACCGCTCTCAATGAAAGCCTTGATAGTTAAGTATTTAGCTATCGAGGCTTTTTGCTTCTAGTATGATATAAATACCTATTTCAAGGGCAACAGAGAGGATACATGTAAACCAAGATGTAAACCGAAAAAACATTATGAATGCCTGTATTTCAGTAGTTTGCTACAAATCTAAGACATTATCTAATGGTGAAAATCCATTGATGCTCCAAGTATCTAAAGGAGGAAAGCGTAAATATCAAAGTTTAGGAATATCTATCCTACCCCGTTATTGGGATTTTACACGAAATAAACCTAAGCCCAACTGCCCTAATAGAGAATATATCCAAAAGATTATCTTGGATAAACAACGAGAACTTCAACAACGAATGTTGGAATTTAATACCGAACAAAAAGAATATACAACTACCACCCTACTCAATAATGAGAATACCAAATTTGAATTAAAGACCGTTAGCGAGTTTTACCATGAGCTGATAGAAAAATACATGCATGAAGGGAAATGCGGTAATCGCCTTATCTATAAAAGTTCTTTCAATTCGCTTAATGCATTCTCTAAAGGTAAAGTAGATATTCCATTCAGCAATATAGATATTTCATGGCTCACCAAATATGAGAAATGGCTACGTTCCAAAAATAATAAAGAAACGACCATAAGTCTTATGTTTCGTACACTGCGCAGTGCTTATAATAAAGCAATTAAAGCAAAATGTGCCCGAGCTTCTGATTATCCTTTTAATGAATATAAAATAACCAAATTCAATACTACAACTTCCAAAAGAGCTATTGCTAAAACTGACATACTGAAGTTTAAAACAGAAATTCAACCTGTAGGGAAGCGGCAGTATATTGAGTTGAGTAAAGATATTTTTATTTTCAGCTATCTATGTGGTGGAATCAATTTTACAGACATAGCTAATTTAACACATGAGAATATTCAAAGTGGTAGGCTGCATTATATCCGTCAGAAAACAGGAAAACAAATAAAGATAGGAATACCACAGGAAGCCATGCGGATAATAGAGAAATATTCAAAAACAGGCAAAGGCTATTTATTCCCGATTTTGGATAGTAAGGTTCACAAAACCGCCTTACAGAAACAGAACAGAATACACAAGCTACTTGGCAAAGTCAATAAAAACCTAAAACTGCTTGCAGCACAACTTGGGGTTGAAGCTAACGTTACAACCTATGTTGCTCGCCACTCATTTGCCAGTGTTCTTAAAAAATCTGGAGTAAACATAGCATTAATAAGTGAAGCGTTAGGGCATTCAGATTTAGCGACCACCCAAATTTACCTTGATAGCTTTGATAACGAGCAAGTAGATGATGCAATGAAGAATCTACTTTAAAATGATTATCCCACTTGCAGTTATTGTGAGTGGGATTTTCTTTTTACTTTTGTGAAAAGCTATAATTATGAAAATTAATATATCCACATTCAACACAATTCGTCCCATTTTGGAAAGTTGTTTTGGTTTCAATATTCAAGAAATAACAACAGAACTTTCAAACATCTATGATAAGCAGGTTCAAGAAGACAGATTTGATAAGGAACTTGCAAAAAAACATTCATATACAGAAAATGAATATCAAATACTAAGAACTATTGAGTACGTTTTAGAAACAAAAGATAAGATAATAATTGCAACAACACAAGACTTTAAGAAGGTTGCAGAAGATATTTGTTCTCTATGCAGAGGGATATTTGAACAAGATGAAATCAGCTATAAAAATGTTGCTTGTACATTGGTTTTTATGGCTGCAATTCTTAATCGTAATAACAATGGATTATCACCTTCTGGAGACATTGATGAATTTAATTGGATTTATGAAACTTATACTTCTTGTGTAAGACCAGACCTCTTACATTTATATGTGGCAAGACATAAAGGGGGAAATAACTACCATAAATCTTGTCATATCAGATTTGGGAATGATGCTGCATCAGTGGAGATTCAACAATTGTATCCGTGGTTTGAAAAGATGTTAGACCGTTATTTGAATAAATATCTTGGTGTAAAGAATATAAATGAAGCAGAAAAAGAACTACAACAGATATATGGAAAGAAGGTTGGTGCTCAACTTAATAAAACAGTAACCCGTTTTATTTGGGGAACATACCATTTACTTCAAAATGTACCAAACATGAAATCCACAAAGAAAAATTCTGTAACTAATGAACAGAGCAGATTCATTCATGAATATCTTGTAATATTAGGGCTTATAGACCCTGTTGAAGTAGAGACATCATCAATTCGCGGTCGCTTAAACAATCTGTTGAAAAAATACAGTGCCATTGACGAAGTGTTGGATAAACGTTTATACAAGACTTCACCCAATAATGATAATGATTGGGAATTATTCTGAATCCTTTATTTTTCAATCATGGAAGCATTCCTTTTGTCGAAGGAGTGCTTTTTTGTTTTTGGTAAAAAACTAGTTGTTTTTTTGTGGAATCTTTTACCAGCTTGTCTTTGAATGATTTCTGAACTTTGCAGCGTAATCGAAAACCCAATGGCGCCAAGGCAAGAGATTACCCCGAATGCTTCACGGGAGGCTGATGCAAGAGTTCTGAACCATAAAAAAAGAAAATATGGAAACAAGAACAAAGGTGGCGACCTCAAACGCAAAAGAAATTAATAATGCTACAGAAGTAGCTGGTGATAAATTAAATAAAATAGAAAAGAAAGAAATGTCTAAGGAAAAATATAAAACTATTGATGAACTTGGAGAATTAGGAAAAGACCTAGGATTAAAACCTACTGCTGTTAAAGCTAATATTAATGGTGAAAATGTGAGGATTATCGTAGCTCATACTGAGTACGGAATGCGACATGACAAAAAGATGGATAAAATGCTAGTAACAGTCAACAATGAAAAACTGCTTACTCCAAGATACCATTTCTGTAAAGCGGATATATTCTGGGAAAATGGATATAATCTCTTTGACAATAATGCGGAAATAATAGAAAAGGGTACACAAGATGTCTATGTTATCTGTGATACTCCTGAAACATCAGAAAGAATCTATATTGATGATTACTTGAAAGACGTGGAGATACACGATTTTGAATCTGTTGCAGACTATGCGCAACATATAGGCGAGACAGCTTTAATCAGCCGTATGCCATCAAAAGTGGAGGAAATGGGAATTGCTGCTATGGCTACAGGTGATGCAGCAGTGAAAGAAGCTTATGAGTTTGCGATAGAAAATGGCATAACCTATACACAATCATTGGGTTACTTGGCTGGTGAAATGAAAGCTGCGACATTGAAACTAATGATGTGCGGAGTTAAAGCTAAGCCTACATTAACGCTCGGAAGAACGAAAGAACAAGCTCAACAGCTCTATGATGAATCATGTAAAAGTCTAGGTGAGGGAGAAGCTAAAAAGCGTTATGTTCCTCGTGCGCTCAATATTATTCTAAAGAAAGAACAGTTCAGTTTTGACATAGTTATAGAAGCCTTGCAAACAATTCCATCAAGTGATGTAACTATGGCGAAACTTGCAGATTGCGGTGATAAGGAAGCTTGCATCGCAGGAACACTCATAAGTTGGATACTCACGTTACAGCGTCAAAAGGAGAATAACAAAGCTGCATAACAAACAGAAACGGAAGCCTATGTGAAAGATAGGCTTCTATTGCATCAAATTCAGTGGCGGTATTTTTTCAAGTCCGGGCTTATAAAGTGAAAATTTTCAGAAAGACTACCGCCCTGAAGAAATCTGTAATATACTATAATCTTAAAAGTCTATCAGTAATGGAGAAAATAAAAGCCATATTACATAAAGGAGAATGGTTGCTGGATGCGTTAAAGCGTGTTGGTTACAAGATGATACCTACCAATACCATTCTTAATAAGACCTTAACAGGACTTGGAGCAACTCATAGCGAGATACATTCCAAACGTAATTCAATTATCATAGAACCTAATGTCCCCGTTATACTTGGTAAAGTGAATGACAATGAGAATCTGGAAGCTGTCTATGAAAAATGTACTCCATACAATATAAGTAAGTACCTCAAGATGGATATTCCATATAAGAAGATTATGACTACTCCAGAAAGCTTTCATAAAATAAGAGAAGCTGCACAGAAATTGAACATAAACATTTATAAGGAATATTTCTGTCTGTTTGACGAGTGTGAGAAACTTACGCAAGATGTGGATTACAGGAGAAAAATATCACAGCCGATATATGACTTCTTTCAGTTTGAACAGAAAGCATTTGTTTCTGCTACACCTTTAAAGATGTCACATCCTGAATTTGAACGACAGAACTTTCAACTGATACAGATAGTACCAGACTACGATTACAAGAAGAATCTGGAACTTATTGTTACAAACAGCTATTATAAGCGGTTAAGAATTGTCTTGGATAATCTAAAGGATAGCAAGAACATTTGCATATTCTTTAATGTAACAGATGGAATAGCTGATTTGATTGATAATTTGGATATTAATGACTATAAAGTGTTCTGCTCACAACAGAGTGTAAACAAGCTAAAGAAAAGAGGGATAATAAATGCATATTCACAGATTGACTACCCTTTGGCAAAGTACAACTTCTTTACTTGTCGTTTCTATTCTGCTTTGGATATTCGCATAGGTAAATATAAGCCTGACATTCTTGTACTGACTGATTTACGTACAGCGCAATGGACGATGATAGATCCATATACGGAAGCAATCCAGATACAAGGTAGATTCCGTAAAAAAGGGAATGATGATGTCACCTATAATTCATTTACTCATATTACAACAATAGACGCAAATATTCATGTCCGGAGCGATGAAGAAATAAAAAATAGGATAGAACAGTTCATTACCAATTATAACCTATTGAACGGACAGAAGGAAATGAACGAGTTTAAAAAGAAAGCTATTCTTGAAGATATGAAAAATCTGAAATATCAGGACTTGATAGATGAAAGAGGAAATATAAATCCGTTTTCCATAGATAATCTTTACAATGAAGAAAGGGTAAGAGCTTACTATCAATCCGCCGATAAACTGTACCAGGCATATCTTTCAACAGGTTTCTTTAATGTTACTTATAATGAAGTGATAGAATGCGTTGGAGAGGATGATATAGAGAAATTGAAAAATACAAAAGTAGCTATAGAACAAAGAAAACAGCTTTTGAATTTGATTGTCAGGTCAGAAGAATGGCTTAAAAACGGAAAGGTTACTTTTGAGGAAAGAGAATTGATTCTGAACCAGCTAAGAAAACAGCCTGAATGTGACTACATTTTGACTGCTTATAACAAGATTGGAAAGGATGCTATAGTAAGTGCTGAATATAAGAAATCACTAATTGACAAAAAGTCAATGAATATGACAAGGTACGAGCCCAACAATTAAGATTCTCTTTTGAAGTTCTTGACGCAATAAAAGCTGAATTCCCTTTAGGAATCTATCTATCAAAAGAAGAAATAAAGCAGAGACTACAACTTATTTTCCAAGAGTATGGCATAATATTTAAAGTAACACAAGAGACAATAAAGGATTATTATGACTGTACTGTCTCCAATTCAATGGAAAAGCCTTCATTTAAACTTAACTTCTTCAAAAACTAAACGGTAGATTTTCCATCTATGGAGATATGTAAACTAAAATTATAGAAACACCACCAATTAATTAATACTGAAAAGTACTTATTTCTATCTTAAATACTCATGTCCCTTAAAGGCATGAGTGTTTTTTATAAGAGAATAAATGATATGGTGTAGTCCTCAAAGAAGGCATTCCAAGATATTTTCTTTATCTGGATTTATGACTTTAATTTGGATTATATAACACATACTTTATAATTTATCGCATATATCTACAATCATGAAAAAGATACCCTGATACATGTATTTCATATATTCAGTTTATCTGAAAGTCAAAGAAACGGGTATGGGGTATCTTATATGAAATTCCCCCTCCCCTTCTGTTAACAGTCCCAATATTATTGAGTGACTGGAAAGGCGGTGCACAACCCTTTTAGTCCCCCTCTCATAGATAAATGTAAAATAGCCAGTATAGTCATGAATATTAATATAGTAATATGATTATAAACATTTTAATTTTTATCAATATGAGAAATTTAGTTATCATGCCAGCTATGGCAAACAACCGTGAGAGAATGAATTTGGGTGAATATGCAGAAGAAGCTACCGTTATCATGGATGATCCAGTAAAGCCAGCCAATCATTTTATCGAAGCAAACACACAGGAAGTAACATTGAATCATTTAAAGAATGACTGCATTACTCCAGTGTTCTCTAAAGACAATGAACTTACAATCAACCATGCTCAGTTTGTGGAAACAATACAGGATGCAGCACAGTCTTTCTTTTGTGGTGAAAAGGTAGAACAAGCCACAATCAGAACAAGCCACATTATTAAAGGAAGAATCCCAGAAGCAATCCACAAACCAGCCAATCAACTTTTGGAATCTGATAAGACTATCTACTATGAAAGGGCAGCTTTCAGCATTGATATTCCTACCATTTATGAAACGGTAGGTGGAAATAAGCTGAATCTTTCCATCGTAGGAGTAAGAGCTTACAACCAGATGAATCTATATTCAAAGAAAGTTCCAGAGTTGTTCCGTTGGGCTATCGGATTCAAGAATCAAGTCTGCTGTAACATGTGCATCTTTACAGATGGTTATAAGGATGATTTGAGAGTAAGCAATACTACAGAGCTATATCGTGCAGCATTGGAACTTTTCAGCAACTACAATCCTGCCAAACATATTTATCTGATGCAGCAGTTAGGCAACACTTCCATGAGTGAACACCAGTTCTGCCAGATAATAGGTAGAATGCGACTTTATCAATGCTTGCCAACAGGCTACCAGAAAGCATTACCCAGAATGTTGCTTACTGATACACAGATAAACAGTGTAGCCAAGGCATACATCAACGATGAAAACTTTGGCAGCTTTGGAAGTGAGCTTAATATGTGGAAGTTTTACAATTTATTGACTGGAGCTAACAAGTCAAGCTATATTGATTCATTCTTAGACCGTTCTCTTAATGCTACAGAAATGGCTTTGGGAATCAATTCAGCTTTACATGGTGATGAAAAATATAAATGGTTCATTGATTAAATGAGCTTTTAAGAAAGGGCAGCTATTCAGTTAGTTGTCCTTTATTTTTTAATAACGTAAAAACACTACAAAATGGAGGATGATGCTAAATTAATACTATGGGGTATATTGATAGTTCTATTACTGATAATAATAGGTATTATCAATCCTTTTTTACTAATACTGATTATATATGTCATTATCTATATAATGGCTTAATTACACTTTCTCATAAAAGTGAAATAAATCTGGAAATCAGTGCATTACAAAATGATTTCTAAATTTACTTTCACTTTTATATCTAAACCTATAAAACTGAAACAATATGAGTTTAAAAAACAGTTATACAACAAGCGACTGCCTACAGTGGGATAGTGCAACAAACTTAGTGAGAAAATTATATAGGGATAAAAATTATAGAATAAGTCTACTTATTGGGTGTGGCATTTTCTTTGGCTTACGAATTTCTGACCTATTACAACTTACTTGGGCAATGCTTTTGAGCAATGATGCAAAGTTTACTATTACTGAAAAGAAAACAAGCAAACGTAGGGAAGTGAGAATTAATAAAGAGTTTCAAAAGCACATTAAAGACTGCTATACCGCTTTAAATATTCAGAACTTGAATGAACTTTGCTTTTTATCAGGAAAAGGTAAGAACAAGGTTTATTCTATCCAATGGATAAACATTATACTTAAAGAGTTGAAAAGCAAGTACAATCTAAAAATAGACCATTTTTCTACTCATTCACTTAGAAAGACTTTTGGCAGGAAAGTGTTTGAATCCTCTGAAAATGCAGAATTGGCTTTAGTTAAACTTATGGAACTCTTTAATCATTCAAGTGTAACAATAACTAAAAGATATTTGGGACTTAGACAAGAAGAACTGTTAAACACTTATGACTGTTTGAGTTTCTAATTGATGGGACAAAGTTTGAAAATTCTGTTATTAGAATGCCATTTTCAGAAATGAAGAACTTTGTCCCGTTTCTTAATATACTGTAACTTTCAAAAACTACTATGTAAGGAAAAATGCATATAATAGATATATAAATCTGCTAGGCATAGTTCCAAGCGAAACAGATTGTGATAATGTAGTTACTTCTGTATTGATACAATGCTTAAGAAAATTATTTTTTTTAAAGATGTGATATAGCTTGTAGTTTATGATATGCGTAGTTGGTTTTGACATTTATATTATGAAATTTTATTATCGAATATTTGCAATCTATAAACAATTAATATATATATTTGCATTAATACTTATAAAAAGTGTATATCAACATGATATGAGTTCCCACACTTTTTTATTATTAACAGCTTTCTTCGGGGAATTTGGGAAGCATAACAGATTTATAATGAAAAAAGTATTGATTTTGATTTGTGCTTTCTGCATGTCTGTAACAGAACCTACAATCGCCTTAACAAGAGAAATCTTGATTGCAGAAAATATGCAACAAGAAAATTGGGAAGAATTAGGGAAAGTTTCTTTTAAATTCTATAAAGAGGGTGGAAACTATATGGGAATGTTTTCAGAAGGAATATTGTATGTTCGAGTTATTGGAGAACGAACATTCTATAGAGTGAAAATAGAAACCATGTACGATGTTAAATTTTATTCTGTTGCTGTTGGTGAATATATTGTTGAAGGAAAGAAGTATAATGCAAAAATAGCCGAAAACTATTACTTTAATATCTAAATTCTTACCAAAGGCATATATTACCTATTGGTTATTATTCACAAGTTAAAGAAATAAAAACAAGTAATACAATTATGAAAAAGTATTTATTAGGATTATTGTTATTTCTCGTTTCATGTGGAATAGGTAAAACCTATCTATATGAACTAGACTTTACGGAAGATAAAGATAGAAAATCGGGGAATATATTCAATGTTTTCGTGCATGACAAGAAAGGTAATGCTTTCGATGGAACAGCATGGTCAAGTGATGGAAAAACTCTATCCATAGAAGTAAATAATGGAATTCTTGTATGTTTAAAAATGTATTATGAGAATGGTAAAATAGCCACATATAATACATTACAACAACATATTTTTTATGATAAAGATGGAAATGAAATTAGCGAAGCAGATTTTAGAAAGGAAATCGATTCTGAAACTTTATCCCGTATAAGGATGGCTTCAATGGAATTAGAAAAAAGATAATTCATTAATCAAATAGAATTACTAGTGTCCCTTTAAATTTTCATTCATATCATTTTTCAGAAAATAAAAATCGTAGTTCCCTAATATTAAAGAAAGAATGATTTAAGGGAATGATAATTATTGTAATCTTTTGTTCTATATTAGACTTTTATTTATTGAATAACAACAATACAGAAGAAGGTATTTTTTATAGGACACTAGTAAGAATAAATCAACGTTCAAGTCTTTATTTTCCAAACTAATGAATATATGGATACATTAATTAGAATAATATTAATAGTATGGATTATATGGGTTATTGGCCGTTACTTTGATTGGTGGCCTTGGGAAGACAAATAAACATTAAAAAAACAAGGATTTTTATCAGTCATGAAAACAACAGTTGCTCTTTTGCTTAGTATAGCAATATTCATATCTTGTAGCCCTATCAAACAAAAAGTAGAACAATCATCTACTATCATAGACAGCACTTTACAAATAAAAGTAGATTCCATCCTACAAAACAGACTGTCCGAGCTTGACGCTACAGCCGGACAAATCATTGTAATGGAAGTGCAGACAGGAGAAATAAAAGCCTCTGCTGGTACAGAACTAAAACCACAAGAATCAGGCTTGATACGTACCGCCTCACTGTTGGCAGCACTGGAAACAAAGACTGTTCAGCTTTCTGATACTATAGACGTAAATAATGGCATTTTAGTTATAGGTAAAGATACCCTACTCGACCATAATTGGTACAAGGGAGGATATGGGAAGATTACCATACAACAAGGGTTTGGAGTCTCTTCAAATATAGCCAATTACAAAACAGCCCAACATACATTCAAGGATGCACAAACTTTTTCGAAAGTACTTGCAAAATATGGCTATCAAGTGAAAGATACCAGTCTTATCTATAATCCTTTGGGATATGGGGTATTCACTACTCCTTTACAGAATCTGACTTTTTATAATGCCATTGCACAAGGTACAATTGGTGATAAAGCAGCTGTCAATAATATTAAGCGGGCACTGGAATATACAGTAACGGATGGATTGGCTAAACCTGCCATGTCTGATGAAGTAAAAATAGCTGGAGCAACAGGAACAATACAACTTCCAAATGGTGAATATGCAGTAGAGTTCTGTGGTTATTTCCCTGCCGATAATCCTCAATACAGTGTAATTGTATCAATCAACAAGAAAGATAAACCTGCAAGTGGTGGACTAATGGCTGGAACTGTGTTCAAACAGATTGCAGAGTTAATGATGGAAGAAGAATGCGCTGATGTTGAAAGCCTTGAATTCTGGACAGCTGACACAATCTTAAAAGCTAACCGAGAACTTGTTGAACTGATAAGTCCTCTTTATAAATATGTTCATACTGATTCTTTATCTTCTCTTACTTTTAAGAAAGATTTAAAATGGATGAATGAATACCGTAAGAAGTTGTGTAAATATTATAATGCAAATAAACTAGGAACAGATAGCATATCACAATATGCTAAAGCTGATACTGTGATTGAAGCAAGTCGTAAATTATGGAAACTAGATTCGGATGATTCTACAATGGGAATGAATGTAAGAAATGGAGTAGAATATACTCGCTTGGTTTTCCAACAATTTAATGAATATGCTCAACTGTTGGATATATGTAAGACAGAACAACAAAAAAAGTTGTTGAAGGATGAAATTACAGCATGGTATGAATTAAAGGAATTACTATCAAAAGCCTATACAGATTGCACTTACTTAAAATATTGGGGCGGTTCTTGCGCCAGTTCTACTTCATCTGCTGGGATGCTTAAGATATTGGAATCACATATAACTTTATATAGAAGAGATAAAAGCATACTGAAAAATGACTTTGAAACTTGGGATAATCAAGATATCTATGTGGAATGTGTTAAAGAATTACCTGTAAATTGTTTCCAGATAAAATTAAAGGAAAGTATATATGAAGAAGAAAACGGGAACAATTACGTAGAACTATTAAAGACAACAAAGAAAGACATATCTGAACTTTCTTCCAGGATCAATAAATGGATTACAGCACACCAAGCATGGATAAAAGAAACAGACGAATATAATTCAGAAGATATTTTTGAGAAATATTTAGGAAACGTACTTGTTGAATTATCATGCATCATTAGTTCTATATAACAGTACTATATGAAAACAAAAGCCAACCTACCCAATCATACGGATAAGTTGGCTTTTTCAGTTCTAAAACATAACATTATATATTAACTTATACGATTATACAGATATACCTTAAATACTCAAAATGAAATATAGCTATTTTTCAGAGGTAGATTTTAAAGAAATAATAACTTGATATACCCATTAAATAATTCTACACCAATACCTGACAATAGCTTGGATATACAATTTATGAATGATTTTGAGTAATATAGAAACTCATATAATACAGTCAAATACCATATCGTTTAATAGAGAAAAAAGTTAATGGAACAGCCTTAACTATAAGAGTAATTCATTGCATAGGAAAACTATATTGAGTAACTTTGTGATGCAGGGTAAGACTGCAAAGAGATTATTAATTTATTGTTAAATCCATCTTGTTTACATGTAAACCAATATGTAAACTATAACTTGAAAGGCTTCTTCAAAGAAGAGATAAACGAAAGTAGCTCAGTTGGTTGCCTTTAATCTGTAGGATTAAAGGACATTAGCTTCCCAAGCTAAGGGTCACGGGTTCGAGTCCCGCTTACCGCTCTTCTTCGGTTAAAGGCTAATATACTGATAATTAGCGTATTTTAGTCACTGCTCCACAAGCTAATTTCTCTGATTTATAGATTAAAAAAAAGGATATAAACCTCACTTTTGAGGTTTTGTGCGTATCCTTTGCGTATCCTAAAACTTTTCCTATAGATAAACAGGCTTCAATACACCCTTCAGATTTTTACCTTATGCTCTTGGAGAATTAGTTAAACAGGAAGTCAATACTCTAAAAATATAGATGCAATTATAACTCATTATACTATAAATAAGTTATATCTAATGAAGCATTCATAAAAAGAAGGGATAACCGTAAGAACGATTACCCCCTTCTCTACAAATTAGAAAGAAACTTATGTAAAAGTTAATCATTTAATATCGTCATAAGCAGTGATGGCTTTTTCAAAACGAGTACAAACATCTTTAAATGAATACAATCCATCAGAATTCAAATCTAACCCTTTCAGTTGTAACTGATAAACCATAGGAGAGTTTTCCTTGTCGAGCATTTCCAAATTTCTCAATTGTTCAGTGCTCTGATATACCAGATTGACCGAAATAAACTCATTTCCTTCTTTGTCCAGCCATTTTTCAAATACCAACTTACAACCAATTGGAGTCTTTTTTTCGATGGAATTAGGTAATTCATAATCTTCCACTTCCAAAGCAGCATTCACACTTGCAATATTTGAATCATGTCCACATAAGAAAGTAAATTTTCGAGCTTCTGAATTAAGTTCATCATTTATGTATACAAGTAATGGATGTGCCACATTATAAGCTACAATAGGTGCTGTAAAAAGTACATCCCCATATACATCCTTTACTCGGGCAATCTTTTCCCAGTCAGAATTAGAGATTTCATGTCCGAATGAAGCTTTTCTTGCATCAGTCTCTTCATAATATTGCAAGATAAAAGCGTCAGATGCTGAATTGGCAAGCTTCAGAGAACCTTTCATTGCAGGCTCCTCTCCTTTTTTCAATATAATTTGAGTATCATAATCATCAAAGGCACAAGTTTCTCCGGCTTTACAAGCAGGTGAATCTTTCAGATCAAGAACATCTGCCAGAATTTGGTATGAGTCTTCGAGTTTCTCATTAATTCCTCTTATTCCGTTTTTGCCTCCCATTGCTGCAATTTGAGACATTGCTTCTGCACAGAAGGAGTCACTTACTTTTGTCAGGCGAGGGAAAAATACCGGATCCATCTTGCTCGGAGTGTATCGATGATGAATAGCCAGGTTGGCTACTGGCATAAATCCTGAAGAAAAGTATTGCGCTGTTGCAATTGTGCGCTGCATACTATTGGCGTAGATGTTTACTTCATCCACACTCGGTACATAATTTTCAGTAAATAATCCTTCATCAACCAGCCATTTACGGAAAAATTGTCCCATCATTGTTTCCAAAACTCCTCCTCTCAAAGTGAGTTCACTAGAAGCTGAACTCCACTTTGTCCATTGGTGAGGAGTTAATTTTCCTAAAGCGCTCCCGTTGTCAGACAACGGAGAGCGGATATTATGACGACTAAGAACAACTACTTCTTTCAAAGTATATTTTTCTTTAAATTCGGGTGAGCGTTTAGTCTGAGCCCACACAAATACGGGGCAGGCAAATACCAGTATTAATAACGACAGCTTATTTAGATTTTTCATAGTACAGTTTTTATTTATCAAAACTACAAACTATAATTACAAATTCCCTACTTCTATCAGAATTTTATCTGCAAACGTGTTTCAATAAGCGCCAGTTTTGTATTCGGAATATTGATTCTGTCGGTTGTAGTAGTGTAAGAGCCGCGAACACGCCATATCATATACTTATTGATATAGTAGTTGAATGTAGCCGACCAGTCATTCAGTCTTCCTCCCAAAATTTCAGCTTTATGATCAGACATATCCGTATAGTTATACGAAAGAACAACCTCCATAGCTCCCGGATCAGGAGTAGCAATACCTCCATCCAAGTCAGAGTACTTATAATTCTTACCTTTTACAAGCGCACGAATTGTTCCATAAGCACCACTTGCCTTGTAATTAGGCTTATCTTTTCTGTTAACATTTACATAGAAATACTGAGTTTCCAGTCCGATACGTCCTATTGCAGCATTGAGTTCCGGAGTAAATTTGTATAACATTTTGGCATCATCAATAACCGCCTCCTGAGCAACGACCTTAGCAATTCGTGTCGGGAAGGTAGTCGATAAAGTATACGCATGATGACTCAATTCTGCATCCGAATCATAACGAGGTGTTTCAAACGCTCCAGAAAGTCCGACATGAAATATCTTTCCCGGTTCGCAGAATGGCTTATATACCAATCGGGTCATCATTCCTACACCCTGATTTCCCAATTTGTCGGACGTCATTTTCATAGCATCCGATTCTGTAAAGAAGCTCAAAGTTCCCAGGAATTTACTTCTTGTATGCTGGTACATCAAACCAATCATACGCGAATTGTTGAAAGCCTGGTTACTTGCCGGCTCTTCCATCGAGATCTTAAAAGAAGAGCTAGTAGCACTTTGCAAACCAAACTGATGGATAAAATATCCGGCACGCAGGAAATCTGACGCATCTTTATCAAAGTTATACTGAATGAATACATCCTTCATGTTCACCTTTCCATATGCATATCCCATATCTACCTTTGCCTTCCATGCACCATACGATGCACTAAATCCAACTCGCATATCGGGAATAGCAAAACCGTCATTGAACTTGTCATCTTGTTCATTAGCTTTAAAAAGTCCTCCATCCAACAAAATACGTCCTGAAGGTTTTATTTCTAATTTTTCTTCCTGTGCTTTGGCAGCACCGATCATAGTTAAGCCTAAAGTCAATAAAAGTAATCGTTTCATAGTCTTAAATTATAGTTATTCTATTAGTTTTTTACAGGTCTAGTTTTACAAGGTAAAAAAAGTCTAGTCTAGTTTTGTGATGATAAGATTCAAGTAATTAACAAGATTGGAGAGCTTAGTTTGCGAAATCACTCTTAGCAACTTGTCCTTTACTTACTAGTTCTGCAAATTCTTTTTTAGCTTTTTCCAGCTGTTTCATAAAGTTTTCATTAGCATGCAAGCGTGCAACAACCGCACTTGCAACTAATCGTGCAGCGTCTACATCACTCTGGAAATGGTATCCGCAAATTACTCGGCTCTGCCCCATTTCATATCCCCGTTTCAATATTTCGTTCTGTCTGTCAACATTGATTTCTGCAAGTACAAGAGCTGTAGCCCATCCGATAGCCGTATGTCCGGAAGGATAAGAACCATTTGTCGACAATTCCTGCTGCTGTTCAGGGTTGCATGTCATTTCATTATAAAAAGCAAACGGACGTGTACGCATGTAATGCTCTTTAGCTTCACGTGTAGCCAAGTCACCGGCATCTTCGCGCATACCTAAAACCAGTTTATAAATTTCCGGTGTAGTGGTTTCTGAGATACGGACACCAAAAGCTTCAGAAAAAGCATTGGGAACACCGTCACCATTTACACGAGCATCTTCAGCAGCCTGATCACCACGAGGAGTATTTCTCTGCAATTTTCCCCATTTATACTGAGCTTCGTCATTCATAAAAAGAATTGATCCCGGTTGAGGTGGTGCTGGAAGGAGATTCAAACTACTTGCTACTTCATCTGCGCGTAGGAAATAAAGATCCGGATTGGTTCTTACATCTTTAATTTTCTCCTGAGCGAAAGTTGCCATTGCTACTAAAGACAAACATGCAACAAAAATGTTTCTTTTAATCATACTTCTTTAGATTTAAATGTTTATAAGATTTTTGTTTTGATGTCGCAAATGTATGCGAAGAAGTACAGATAAAAAGTTGCAAAAGGTTATTTCATGTTTTTCAGGAATGCAACTTTATACAAATCACTGATAAACAGACAAATACATTAGTTGCAAAGCAACATAAAAATTAATAGCAATGTAACTTTTTACTCAAAATCGGCCTTAAAAATCCCTCTGAATTCAAACTGTTGCAGACCAAACATGCATATCAATTCTTCGGACAGATAAAAAGTTGAAGTTAGAACAAGACCGAGGACCCTGAAAAGATTACAGACTGTACAATATAAACATGAAATAACCCCATCCTACTCCATTTCCGAGTAGCGACAGGGTTATTTCGATGATAGCTGAAGACAGCTAAAAAATCAATCAATAAGACGTAATATATAAAAGACTATACTGGTAGGATTCGCTTTCACATAATCTATCAAGAAAGAATGATTCGTTTTTAGTTTGTTATTTGCCAATCTGCTGATAACCGGATTCAGATTCCCATAAATACATAGCATACCAGGGATATGTAAACGCTTTACTTTGGGATTGGCAATCAGTAAAGCCAACACTTTTGCTGCCTGATTGTTACAATTAGAAAATTCCAGCACATTATCTAAAATATCCTTATCCGTTCTGGCCATATTTTCATAGAAAACAGTTATTAGTCTTTCAATCTTTTCTGTTATCTGTTTTGTGCTTTCAGCTATCTCCATACTCAGACTGGCATCGAATTTCTTTGTAATTCTCTCTTCATTTTCTCTTTCTATTCTGCTTCTTACAGAAGTGTATTCGTACATCAGCTCAGCCATTTTTTCCTTGGTTAGAACTTGCTCAATGTGACAATCTATCGGATATAAAACTTTCAGCAATTTAATTCTGTCCAGATTTCCCATTTCTTTCCTTACATGTTCAAGTTCTGTCACAAGGGCAGTCGTAACGTTATCAGCTTCTAGGCCACAAAGTTTTTCTTTCCGATGTAAAATATATTCACCAATCTTTTTCAGTGCTTCATCCGTAAATATATAATTATAACTTTCATCAAGGTGTTCTATTTCCTCTTTAAGACTGGACAATTCTTTCATCTTGATATTATCCGTCAACATCATCATTTTGCGGAAAAAGATACCATTCACATCATCTATACAAACAGTTCCGTCCATGTTATGTCTGTACAAGGCAAGTCTTTCTTTAAGAGCTGTGATAGTTTTTATCCATTTTTCATTTTTTTCTACTTGCACTACTATGTTTTCCAGATTATCCGTTGCCAGAGCTATACTCGACTGTTCTATCAGCAAAGGTTTGTCGAATACGTCATATTCACCGATAAGAAGCATCTGTTTCTCCAATGTCTTGGAAAGCCCCAAAGCTATATCCCGATTCTTTTTCATGATCAGTTCCGACAATGATTTGATACGACCTGGAGTGTCAGAAGCATTTATATCTATCTCTGCAAACATATTTTTTAATTTCTCCACTTCCTTGCTGTCATTGTCATTGGTAAAACATGCCATCGATGACAGACTTTCCAGTCTGTGATGAATGTCATCCAAATGCATTTTTACAGCCTTCTTCTTGCTACGTTTCCTCTTTATATACTCTATTATAATAATGAAAAAAATAAGTATCGCAAAAGCTATCACGACTGATATGATTTTCAGACTGGGAACTGTCGATTCCATATCGATCCATTTGGCCGAAGTCTTTGAAAATACACTCATTTTCATTACTCCTATATTAGAGCCTAAATATAAGGTGTCCCCTTTGACAAAAGATGCTTTCGGATTGAAACGTATGTCATGAAAGAATCTTCCCCGTTCTCTGATTCCGTCCTTATTTACAACATACTTTACCAGTCCAAACTCCGGCAAAGCATAAAACAATGTATCGTTTACTTTCAATAATTTATTGTAGCCTTTCAAAGAGACCGAATCATTATACTCCCTGCATATCAGATGATGATTGGTCAGCATCATTAACAAAGGTTCGTGCCCACCAGTTACGGAAATATCACGTATAAAGGTTTTATTTTCCGTTCCTTTGATAGACTGAAACGAATCTTTATTACCATAATATACTCCATGATTCAGCGTAGAAAGATATAAATTGTCGGAGTTAGGAGATAAATAGAATGAAGTAATGTATTTATTGTGTAAGTCGTCAACCAAACTAGCCTTTCCGTCAGCATCAATCCGCACCAGATCATCCTGAATTCCGAGATAAATACAGGTTCCTTCGGCTTCTTTTTTCAGGTATGACGCTGTAATCTTTGTAGGCGACTGATAAAGCACTTGAGAAGAAGCAAACAAGACATTGCCTATATATCGTTGTCTGACTTTTATCCGTTTCAGAACTTGCTTATTACTGATATAATATAGAAATTTATCGTCCGCCATCATTCCCGAAACCACCTCGTCATCAGGTATTTCTGCTATTTTAAAAGCTTCCGGACTTCCTGTATGCTGGTGATACAATTCGTTGTCTGCATTTACATAATAAATATCATCTCCATCGGAACACGAAGCCACGATCTCTCCTTTTGCATTGAAAATACCCAGATGCAATGGAATATTCCATAATGCATTTTCTGTGATCAGGACTGTATATCCATTTACTTTATCAGTTGCCACTACATTAGTACAAAACTGAGGAACCTTTCTCCGTAACGGAACTGATAAGAATGACTCTAAATCATCACTCAGCAATAAATGGTTATCATCGAGAAAATAATGAATATTGCCTAATTTATAATAAATGCGAGGAGAAAATTTTAGTGTTATATTGTTCAATAGATTACCTGAAATATCCTCTACATACAACTTCTTGTCGGCAAGCAAATACACCTTATTATCATATACAGAAACACTGTAAATATGCTCATCCTGATGGGTTACTTCCACTTTGCCATTGGCCAGGTTTATTCGGATCAGTCCATTCTGGGTAGCACACAACAAATAATCCGATTCGTATTTACGGATGTTGTTTACGATAAACGGCTTACCGGAACGTGCAGTTTCACTGTTATCTGAAGGATAAATCAACTTTAAACTATCTTTCTCCGAATGTGACATAGCATACAAGCCTTGACTGGTAGCTACATAAACCTTTTTGTCGGTTAAGAGAATATCATATACCGAATAATTACATCCTTTGTTACATATAGAATATTTCTCGACAAGGCGAACATTTTCTTCACCAAGCGCCCATTTCTGCAAACCTGAATTCCGAATGCCTATCCAGCAAATACGGACATCAGAAAGAACCGAATCTGTTACAACCTTATATATACGGTCGGCCCCTATATTATAAGGCTGAAGCCGACGTTGCTTCATATACCATATATCACCGGCTTCGCTGCCTATCCAGAAAGCAGAGTCACCATCGGCTGATATAGAAGAAAGACGTTCGTCGAAATACAATTCTGTTTCTCCCAGATTCCCTGTCTTTTCTTTCTCACCACACCCCCAAAGAATGAATATAATGTACAAGAATAGTAAATAAATAAAGCTGCTTTTCATCTTATTATATTTATGGTTCTTGGATATTAAAGCTAACACATGATATAGGGAATTATCCCCCATATTCCAATTAAAAATAGTTATACTAAAATAAACAAAAAACGAATATAAAATGTTCTATAAAGCTGTATAATTCCGCCTTAAAAGTAGATATCAGCAGGTCTTGATGAATCATAAAGAATCTTCTCAGAAAACATCAAGATATTTACTTGTTTTTTTGTACAATTTTTTAAAAAAGATGATGATATTTTTTCAGAAATATGCTGAATTTTTTGACGACATATCATAATCATTTAGCCTTTGGAAGACAAATCCAATTAAGATGCTATAAATCAACCTCTTCCGGAAGAAGATCAGTCTGAATATTATTCATGCTTCCCCATAAACTATATCGAGCTTCAGGATTCATGTGTTCCAGCGTACGGAGCACTTCTTTCATATCCGAACGGTGAGAATCTTTTTCGTACGGGCAATTTTTGATCTGTTTACGATAACCTTTCGCCTGAGCCATTTCTATCAGATCGGCTTCATGTACCAGACACATCGGACGGATAATGGTCATATCAAACTTTCGCATTACCAGACGCGGAGGCATCGTACTGAATGCTCCCTGAAATGCCATGTTCATAAGCAACGTTTCCAGTATATCATCCATGTGGTGTCCCAAGGCTATCTTATTACATTCCTGTTCTTTTGCTACTGTAAAAAGAGCTTTACGGCGATTCCACGAACAGAGGAAGCATGGCGACTTGCGGGTATCAGTAGAAGGATCGAAAGACATTTCGTAGCGTACGAACGGCACTCCTAGATTTTCGGCAAAGGAACGAAGGTAATCCATGTCCGATTCGTAAGCTATATTCGTCATCACGACATGTGCAGCAACGACTGAAAAACGAGGCTTGTAAATACGCGAACGGCGGGCAAGTAGTTCCAGTAAAGCAAGTGAATCTTTTCCTCCCGACAACCCTACCAGTATCTTATCACCATCTTCTATTAGTCCATATTGCACTACACCTTTGTTAAAGCGTTTTTCTATACGTCGCATCAATTTATCTTCTTCTGTCAATTTTCCCATTTCTTCCGATAATCTTAAAAACGGGGTAAAATTACACCAAAAGAACGATTCTCGAAAGATTTTGAAAAATTAGAATGCCGAAATAATCAAAATTTCAAAGAAACTTTGTATTTTTGAAAATAACATCATCGAAACAACACGAAAAATTATGAATAAGAAATATACGCTAGCACTTATCGCTTTATGCAGCATGGGAGGAACTTACGCCCAATCACTCACCCAGGCAAAACAATGGTTTGAAGAAGGCAAGTTTGCCGAAGCCAAACCCGTTTTCCAGAAATTAGTAAAACAGGCTCCATCGAATGCAAATTACAATTTCTGGTACGGAGCATGCTGCTATGAAACCGGTGAATTACAGGAATCACAACCCTACCTTGAAAAAAGTGCTGCACGCAAAGTAATAAATGCTTATCTGTATTTGGGAAAACTATATTATGCAATGTATCGCTTTGATGAAGCGACCGAAAATATTGAAGAGCATATCCAATGGCTGGAAAAAAAGAAGCGTGATACTTCTGCAGCAGAGAAAGAATTAGACCGTTGCCGTCAGGCTGCACGCATGTTAAGAGGAACTGAGAATGTGGCTGTAATTGACAGTTTTGTAGTAGATAAAAATAATTTTCTTTCGGCCTATAAATTAAGTAAGGAGTCGGGAAACATTTCTCTTACCGAAGATGGCTCAGGAACTTCATTTACAAATGAGCTGGGTGATAAAATGATTTTTACACAGGCGTCTGAAGACGGGGAAACAAGTTTATACTCACGCTTCAAGTTAATAGACAAGTGGGAAGATGCCAAACCATTAAGCGGTCTGGACGAATCAGGACATAACCAAAATTATCCGTTTATGGCATCAGATGGTATCACACTTTATTTTGGAGCCGAAGGAGATGAAAGTATGGGAGGATACGATATCTTCGTAACCCGTTATGATTCGGATGACAATACGTATCTCCGTCCGGATAACATCGGTATGCCGTTTAACTCTCCATACAATGATTATATGTATGCATTGGATGACTTGAACAATTTAGGGTGGTTTGCTTCTGATCGTTATCAGCCGGAAGGAAAAGTTTGTGTATATGTTTTCGTTCCTAACTCGACAAAACAGGTATACGACTACGAAACAGCTGACCCGCAAGCTATTATTGATGCTGCCACACTAAAAGAAATAAAGAAGACATGGAGTGATCCCGATAAAGTACGTATTGCCAGACAACATTTGGCTCAGGTATTGTATGGCGGAAGTACAGAAAAGAAAAAGAGTGACTTCCGTTTTGTCGTAGACGATAATGCTGTTTATCATACATTGTCAGATTTTCGTTCTAAAGAAGCACGGCAGATGTATGCTTCATTCTTGCAGAAAGAGAAAGATCTTGCATCATTGGAAGAATCATTGACAAATCTTCGTGCTGCCTATCAGCAATCGAACAAAGCAGGAAAAGAAAAAATGGCTCCCGGTATATTAGATAAAGAAAAACGTACCAACGAGTTACGACATGAGCTGGAACAACTGACTTTATCTGTGCGCAATGCAGAGCTTAAAGCATTGAAACAGTAAAAAAAATAGATATTATTTTTATACGAGCAGATATGGAAACACTGATTATTATTGCACTTATTTTGGCGGGACTTTTACTTTTTGCTGTGGAAGTATTTCTAGTCCCCGGCATTACCCTTGCAGGAATAGCATCGGGAATCAGTCTGCTTTATGCCATTTATTATGCTTTTCATTCCGTAGGAACACAGGCCGGATTTATTACGCTTGCCGTTGAAGCCGTTGGAATAATCGGTATAACCATTTGGTTCATGCGCTCCAAGACAGTAGACCGTCTTTCGCTCAAACAGACACTCGACTATAAACCAGAACCGCTGAAAGGAATCAATATTCAGGCTGGAGATACTGGCATGTCATTGACACGCCTTACCTTGATAGGAAATGCCGAGATAAACGGCCATATCATCGAAGTGCAATCAGCTGATGGATTTATCGAAGAACGTACTCCTATACAAGTAACTCGTATAAATAATGGAACTGTATATGTGACACGCTACATACAACAGTAATTTTTTTAAACCTTAAAATATCAATTACCTATGATTGACCCTAACTATCTTCCGTTCATTTTAGCGGCTGGAGGAGTTGTCTTACTGGCAGTCTTCTTCCATTACGTGCCTTTCTTTCTTTGGCTTTCTGCCAAAGTATCAGGTGTACGTATTTCGCTGGTTCAGCTTTTTCTGATGCGTATTCGTAATGTTCCGCCATATGTTATCGTACCTGCAATGATTGAAGCCCACAAGGCTGGCTTAAGCACTATTACACGCGATGAACTGGAAGCTCATTATATGGCAGGCGGTCATGTGGAAAAGGTAGTTCATGCACTGGTTTCAGCATCGAAAGCCAATATTGATTTGTCGTTCCAGATGGCTACCGGTATCGACCTTGCAGGACGTGATGTGTTTGAAGCCGTACAGATGTCTGTCAATCCGAAAGTTATTGATACGCCTCCTGTCACCGCCGTTGCCAAAGATGGTATCCAGCTTATTGCGAAAGCACGTGTAACTGTACGTGCCAATATCCGCCAGTTGGTAGGTGGAGCTGGTGAGGATACAGTTCTGGCACGCGTAGGCGAAGGTATTGTTTCATCTATCGGTTCATCGGAAAATCATAAATCGGTACTTGAAAATCCGGATTCCATTTCCAAACTTGTACTACGCAAAGGACTGGATGCAGGGACTGCATTCGAAATTTTATCTATTGATATTGCCGATATCGATATAGGTCGTAATATTGGAGCATCTTTACAGATAGATCAGGCAAATGCTGATAAAAATATTGCACAAGCCAAAGCTGAGGAACGCCGTGCAATGGCTGTTGCCTTGGAACAGGAAATGAAAGCAAAAGCAGAAGAAGCCCGTGCCAATGTAATACAGGCAGAAGCCGAAGTTCCAAAAGCTATGGCAGAAGCTTTCCGTACCGGCAATTTGGGAATCATGGATTATTACCGGATGAAAAATATTCAGGCAGATACAGATATGAGAAGCAGTATCGCCCGCCCGGATGCAAATCCTGCAGGACATGAACCGATAGGTAAATAATCATTATCATATAATAGCAAAAACTCAACTAACTAAATAAAAAAGAATATTATGAAAAAGTACTTTCCACCCTCAGAACTGATTATAAATGAAGATGGTTCGGTATTTCATCTTCACGTAAAGCCGGAACATCTGGCCGATAAAGTTATCCTTGTGGGAGACCCCGGACGAGTAGCTCTTGTAGCATCGCATTTCGAAACAAAGGAATGTGAGGTAGAAAGCCGTGAATTCCGTACCATAACCGGAACATATAAAGGGAAACGTATTACAGTCACTTCTACCGGTATCGGATGCGACAACGTAGATATTGTTATGAACGAACTGGATGCATTGGCTAATATCAATTTTCAGACTCGTGAAGAAAATGACAACTTCCGGCAACTGGAAATCGTACGTATCGGTACTTGTGGAGGATTGCAACCTTATACTCCCGTGGGAACTTATATATGCTCTGAAATCTCTGTAGGATTCGACGGACTGCTAAACTTCTACGAAGGAAGGAATGCAGTTTGCGACCTTCCGATGGAACGTGCCCTTTTGAATCATTTGGGATGGAGCGGAAACCTCTGCGCACCGGCTCCTTACGTTATCCATGCCAACAAGGAACTGGTTGAGCGTATTGCCGGAACAGATATGGTACGCGGCGTTACAGTAGCTTGTGGAGGTTTCTTCGGTCCACAAGGCAGACAGCTCCGCATTCCACTTGCCGACCCTCACCAGAATGAAAAGATTGAAAGCTTCGAATATCAGGGCCATCGCATAACCAACTTCGAAATGGAAAGTTCAGCACTTGCAGGGCTTGCACGTCTGCAAGGACATAAAGCTACCACTGTCTGCATGGTTATAGCCAATCGCGTAGCCAAAGAAGCCAATACAGGATATAAAAACAAAATAGACGACCTGATAAAGACAGTGCTTGAGCGAATCTGATATTTATAATTCTTCTTTTTTTATATATACAGGTTCCTCTGTTTATTGCAGAGGAACCTGTTTTGTCAAAAAAACAACAGCTATTTAGAATATTTATGGAAGCAAGTTTTAAACAAGATAGCAAACTAAACAAAGCAGAACGGTATCAATTTTTTCTTACACAACTTACACTCCTTATAGAAGGTGAAAGAAACGAAGTCAGTGTATTGGCGAATACCAGTGCGGCTTTAAAGGAAGCTTTCGGCTTTTTCTGGGTAGGTTTCTATCTGGTACATGACGGTGAGCTTCATTTGGGGCCTTTTCAGGGCAGTGTAGCATGTTATCGTATTAAAAAAGGACGTGGAGTATGCGGCACTGCATGGTCGGAAGCCCGTACACAAGTTGTACCCGATGTAGATCAATTCCCAGGACATATCGCCTGCAGTTCGCTTTCCCGTTCGGAAATTGTCGTTCCGATAATAGTGAATGGAGAAGTAAAAGGAGTATTGGATATCGACAGTGATCAGCTTTCTACGTTCGATGAAACTGACCGGGTTTACCTTGAAAAAGTAGTAGACCTTCTTATCAGAGAACTTTACACTCAAGAATAATTATCACCCAAACTTTTCCGGATATAAGCTGAAAAGCCGTATCTTTGTATGATTTAAAAGCAAAAGACATCGTGAATATACAACAAACAGAAGATACTATTTGTGCCATTGCTACCGCACAAGGCGGAGCAATCGGTACGATCCGTGTTTCGGGGGCTCAGGCTATAGCCATAACCGACCGTATTTTTACTCCAATATCGGGAAAACCTCTGACAGAACGTAAGCCATATACCCTGACATTCGGACATATTCTTTCGCCTGCAGGTGAGATAATAGATGAAGTATTGGTAAGTCTTTTTCGTGCTCCTCATTCTTATACAGGTGAAGATTCAGTAGAAATATCTTGTCATGGATCATCATATATTCTGCAACAAGTAATGCAGCTCCTTATTAAGAATGGATGTCGTGCTGCGGGACCAGGTGAATATACTCAACGTGCCTTTTTGAATGGTAAAATGGACTTGAGTCAGGCTGAAGCAGTTGCAGACCTGATTGCCTCGACTTCTGCCGCTACACATCGTATGGCAATGAATCAGATGCGTGGAGGATTCAGTCGTGAATTATCTGCTTTAAGAGAGAAACTGCTCCATCTGACTTCACTCATGGAGTTGGAGTTGGACTTTAGCGACCACGAAGAACTGGAATTTGCAGATCGTTCGGAACTGGAAGAAATAGCTCAACAAATTGAACAAGTTATCAGCCATCTGGTAGATACATTTAGTGTCGGTAATGCTCTGAAAAATGGTGTACCGGTTGCCATCGTAGGAGAAACCAATGCAGGAAAGTCTACCCTATTGAATGCTCTCCTGAATGAAGAACGTGCTATCGTGAGCGACATCCACGGTACAACACGTGATGTTATCGAGGACACTATGAATTTAGGTGGTGTCACTTTCCGCTTCATCGATACAGCCGGTATCCGTGAAACGACTGATACCATCGAAAGTTTAGGTATTGAACGAAGTTTCCAGAAATTGGAACAGGCAAATATTGTACTATGGGTTATCGATGCAACCTGTGCAGAAGAACAATACCACCAATTGGCCGAAAAGATTCTACCACGCTGCCAAGGCAAGCACCTGGTAATTGTACTCAACAAGACGGATCTGCTTCCGTTAACAGAGGAAAGCTTATCTTGTTCAGTAACCGATACTACGGCATCGATGCATAAGCCAATAGATGATCTGAAAGCTATTCTTCCTGATTTGCCTGAAGATGCTTGTGTCATTTCCCTTTCAGCCAAGCAGAAAGAGGGCCTTTCTCTACTTCAGAAGCAGTTGGTGGACTTCGCTGCCCTACCCGACCTTTCACAAAATGATGTGGTAGTCAGCAATATTCGTCACTATGAAGCACTAAGCCGTGCACTGGAAGCTATTCATCGCGTACAAGACGGACTGACCATGCAACTTTCTGGTGATTTGGTAAGTCAGGATTTACGTGAATGTCTTTTCCATCTGGCTGAAATTGTTGGTGGAGAAATCACTAACGATGAGGTATTGGGGAATATATTTAAACACTTCTGCATCGGCAAGTAACTATCTGATTATCAATGAGTTAAATTGATTATAATCGATTGATATGGCGCTCTTTACGGGGCGCCTTTTTTGTTGCTCTACTGTCGATATTAGTCATTTATAAGCTTTGTACATCATCTTTTTGTACCGTTTTTGTACCACGAAGCAAAATTCTGGCATTTTACGCTGGACAGATTGTGGAGTGAGTTTACGCCATTTTACAGAATTTTACGGGATTATACAGATTATTGGGTGAAATAAAGCGAAATAAAATGAAAAGTAGAATTGAAATTAAAAGAATTTGTGCCTGGTGCGGTAAAGAATTTATTGCCTACAAAACGACGACAAATTGTTGTTCCCATAAGTGTGGAAATGCATTATATAAGAAACGTAAGCGTGATGCAGCAATAATAGCCAATAATAATTTAACTGAAAAAATTGTTACAGAAAAACCTATTGAGAAGATTAAAGACAAACCTTTTCTGACTATTACAGAAACTGCAATTTATCTTGGAGTAACAAGACCAACAATATATGGTTACCTTAAACGAGGCGATCTAAAAGCAACACGTATAGGAACTAAATTTCTTTTAAGCAAAGATGACATAAACAATATGTTTAATCATCCTGCAGATTTTAAGTTGCCACCTAAGGAAAAACAAGCAATCACAGAATTTTATACTACAGCTGAAATTATAGAAAAATTCAATGTTAGCGAATCATGGATATTTGTGATGGCTAAGAAAAATAAAATTCCCAAAACGTTCAACCGTGGTAAGACTTACTGGAGTAAAAAGCATGTTGATGCTTATTTTTCCTCGAAGGCTCCAGACGCAGACATTACAGAATGGTACAGTGTGCAAGAAGTACAGGACAAATTTCAAATGAGCCTTAATGCTATATACTCTTTTGTTTATAAAAATGCTATTCCGAAAAAGAAAGTTGGTATTACCGTATATTATTCAAAAAAGCACTTCGATATAGCAAAGGGAATACGTCAGGCTGAAGAACCCAAATACTATACAGTTCGAGAGGCTATGGAAAAATTCAAAATAACAAGAGACCAGCTATACCATTATACCAAGTATCATCAAATTCCCAAGATTAAGAAGGGAAAGTATACTCTTATATCCAAACCTGAGCTCGATAATTTGTTCGAAGATCCTATCATTGAATAATCCTGGTATAAGTTATTTTCCGGTGTGAGTATTCACCAAGAAAACACCAGTTTAATTTGTACCGATAATAATAATTTATCAACCAAAAACATTAATCTTATGGCACTTACATGTACTAACGTAACATTGAGACAAAGAGTTATCAGTAACGGCAGAATTTCTCTCTACCTGGACTATTATCCGGCTATTCGCAATCCGTACACAATGAAAATGAGTCGCAGGGAATATCTTGGCATTTATATCTATGCCCGTCCTAAAAATGAGATTGAACGTGATTTCAACAATGAGATGCTGAGTAAGGCTGAAGCCATTCGTTGTATCAGAGTACAGGCAATCGTCAATGAAGAATTTGGATTTCTTGACAAGCACAAAATGAAAGCTGACTTCCTTGCCTATTTTCGTGAGAAAGCAAAACTGAAGTATCACAAATGGGACTGCGTTTACCAGCATTTTGAAAAGTTTGTAAACGGCTATTGCACTTTCGGTGATGTAACGGTAGAGCTTTGCCAGAAGTTCAGGCAGTATCTACTGAACTGTAAACAGATCCGTCATCCTAATATCAGTGTTTCTAGGAATTCGGCAGCTGGCTATTTTTCGACTTTCCGTGCATTACTGAAAATAGCTTATCAAGAGAAGATGCTACGTGAAAATCTGAATGACTTCATAGATAAGATTGAATGGAAAGAAGTCAAAAAGCAGTATCTCACATTAGCAGAAGTTAAGAAACTGGCCGCTACACCATGCAAGATTCCTGTACTGAAACAAGCTTCATTATTCTCCTGTATGACCGGTCTTCGTATCAGCGATATTTTACAGCTTACATGGGATAATATTGAAGTCGGCCCTGACAATGGCTATTACATCAGAATTTGTACGGAAAAGACAGAGACGGAAGCCACTCTCCCCATCAGTAACGAAGCATTGGAACTATGTGGTATTCCTGGTTCAGGCCGGGTATTTAAAGGACTGACCAGAGCTATGACGAATCAGCCTCTCAAGCAATGGATTTCTGAAGCCGGAATCAAAAAACACATAACCTTCCACTGCTTCCGTCATTCGTACGCCGTCATACAAATCTCTTTAGGCACAGACATTTACACAGTATCAAAAATGCTTACTCACAAAAATGTTTCGACTACACAGATTTATGCTGATTTGGTCAATTCGAAAAAACGAGAGACGGCGAATAAAATTTCGTTGAAATAATATAACTCTTATCTTATCTATAACAGGTTATATCTGATAAATCTATCGGATATGACCTGTTTTTATGTTTGCTTTATCTGACAGAATCGCTATCTTTGAAGAAAATTGATTCTTTAAATGAATAACTACAGCTATGATAAAAATATATGGAATGGAAACTTGTCCGGATTGTGCGTATGTAGAAGAACAAGTAAAAGGTAATAACCAATATGAAGTCATCGATATTGGTCAACACGTAAGAGATTTGAAAGCATTCTTGAGATTACGGGATCATAATCCGGCCTTTAATGAAGCCAAAAGTATTGGAGCCGTTGGAATTCCTTGCTTTGTATTGGAAGACGGTACAGTTACTTTGAATCCAGAAGATGCCGGATTACGTTCACGTCCTATCAATGAAGGAGCAACATGTAATATTGACGGAAGCGGTTGTTGATTATGGCACAGAAAATTCTTTTCCTTCATGGTTTCTTTGCATCAGGTACATGTATCCCAGCTCTTGCCTTGAAAGAATATTTCAGCGGTAAGGCAACAGTCTTGAGTCCAGACTTACCCCTGCATCCACAGGAAGCTATCGACTTTATCCAAAGATTATGCAACCAAGAACAACCTGATATATTGGTAGGAAACAGTAATGGCTCGTTTTTGGCACAGATAGTAGCATCTAAAAACAATATCCCTGCTTTACTCGGAAATCCCCATTTCGAAATGACAAGCTTCCTGATGGATATATGTGCGTTAACGTGGTATATGTTTGAAAATGCTTTTCGTAAAAATATACTACCAAAGAAAGCAAAAACATATAAAGCTCATCTATATTATATCTTCACATTTATTACAGGACAGTATCCTCTAACTTGTGAAATGAAGAAAAAGTCCATTGATAATTTCTGTGATAAATTAGAAAGGGTTCTTCTGTCAAATAATTTTAACAATATTGCACGTGAAGTATGTCAAGTCTTTTATTATTGTAAAAATGAATGGGAAAAAATGGGTAAGAACAGATATGCAATAAAAGACACAAAAGATTTTACCGAGTTCTTATGCTGTAAATCTCGTGAAAAATTTGTTAACAAAACATTATCTATAGATAACAACGAAGAATTTATTGCCCCAAATACAGAATGGAAAGAAGGAAAAATTCTTACTGTAAAAATTAAGGAAGGTAAATGGTTTGCGTTCATATCTGTTGATAATAATAGCAGCAATGTGTATTTTGATGACCGTGCCTATAAAGGTGATTTCAATAAATTATTACCCAAAGTAAAAGTGCGTTTTATTCAAGGAAAGAATAGAAGTAATGAGTATTTTGCAAAGCAAGTTCAAATTCTAAAATCATAATTTTTGAATGTACAGAAAGGAAAGTAATGCCCCATTGCTGACTAACATATAAGTCGGTGACGGGGCATTACTTTCCTCCTTAGAACTGTTTTATTCTATTTTACCTTTATTCTCTTCAATATCACTTCTTTTTGCACCGCCATTTTAGAAAAACAAACAGTATCTTCCCAAAATCCTTCAAAAATGTACCGATATGATGAGTTCATTTTTCACAATTAGAAAACAATTACATATTTGGGTATAGGTGTGAACCTATATCTCATTGTTTTCTTTTATAGTTTATAACATATAATCATCACCCAATTTAACTATAATTCCCCTAATTCCTTCTATCACCATCGGAAACAGACAATGACCATCGTATGAGACAGGAAGAAAGACAACTACACAATCATCTGCAATAAACAAATATACAAAAAAAGTAAACAGAAGCCGAATGAAAACGTGAACTTTCAATGGACTTAGCACATAAAAGTGCGGATCACCTTTCACGTTACGGCAAACCGCACTTGCCTAAAACTCGGATTTTTACTGTATTATAATGTTCCTGTTTTTATTTCACGGCTCACCCTACATCTTCAATCCCCGTTTCCGCTCCTGCCGGATGTCGGAGAAGGAGAACTTCCCCGTCTCCTTGTCGAACTTCACCGACTTGTCCTTCTGCACGCCGTCCGGCGTCTCCATCCGTTTCACATTCAGCAGCTTCCCGTTGTAGAAGTCCGTCATTTGCCGGTAGCTGAACTTTTCCCCCGTCAGGCTTTCCATCAGGCTGTTCAGCGTGTAGATGCTGTCTTGGTTACGCACGCTCTCCGGCACGAACTCCGGGTGATTCCTCACCCAGTCCGGGTACAGTGTCTTCGCCATCAGGCAGACCTCCGGCGAGCGTTCTGCCCACGGGATCATCATCAGCGACTCCCGGCTGTGGGCGGCGCACCTGACATACACATCGGGCGTGAGCAGGCTTTTCGGCACTCCGCCACGCCCGACGGCGGACATCCCCGACGTTTCCACCGCCACCCGCACCCGCTCCGGCGTTTGCAGGTGCACGGGCAGGATGCTGATGCACCTGCCGTCCAGCGGCAGCAGGAAGTCCGCCATTTCGCCGTTCATCACCTCCGGGCGGATAGCCACCGCCACCCCGTAGAGTTCTTCCGGGTTGTTCTCCCGGCACTCCTTCAGCACCTCCATGCACACCTCCGGGGACGGGATATGCTGGACCAGCCCCCGGTGGAAGTCGTTCCCGAATCCCGCTTCCGTTTCCAGCGCCTTCCGGCACAGTTCCGGAGTCTTCATCTCCTCGGGCACGTTCTCCAACTGCCAGCCGTCCTCTTCAACGGCGGCACGGCAGACCTCCGCCGTGCGGTCGTGCCTACATATCATCTCTAAAGGCACCTGATACATTCTTTCTTCTCGTTCCATGTTTTTACATTTTTTCTTGTTATAAACCCCTTTAAACATCCACCGACAACACGCACATCCATCCGCCGCTCTCCTCGTCCGGCGTCCAGCATCTCGCCCGGACATGGCAATAGCCTTCATTCTCTATCCACTCCAGCAGGCTTTCCGCTTCATCGCATTCCGTTTCCGCCAGCAGTTTTCTATCCGCCTCCGAGAGCAGCGACTTTATGTTCACGAACTCACGCACCTCCGGGTATTGCGGCAGCGTGTCCGGCACGTCGATATGCACAAAGTATTTCCGGAAATAAAACCGGATTTTCCCGCTTTTCCGTTCCACGCCCCGGGCTGGACAAGGTGGCGGCACTTCTGTTTTCATCCGCCTTCCGGCATCGTGCACACGGTATCTTTGCAGCGTCAGCGTGCAGCACGGTGTCCCGTCCCTGCGCAGGTGAAATCCCCGTTCCGTCACCCGGAACAGCTCGTGCTCCACGACCCGGCGCATGGTCCGGCAGTCGTCCTTCATGTCTTCCCAGACCTCCCCGGCGGAAACCGTCTCCAGCATGGCGAGCGTTTTCTCCGACAACAGGTTTTCCGGACATATATTGTCCCCCGCTTGTGGAAGGACAATGTCCGTCCGCCACTTCGAGGCATGCAGGGCTTCGAAAAATTCCGGTATGTCGAGGTATAGAACCAGTTCATTCCGTTCCATACCCGTCCTCCTTGTCGTTGTCCGCATTGAAGTCGAACTCCAGCTCGACCGCCTGACCGTCCGAGTCCTCCACCCAGACGGTGAAGCCGCTCTGTTCGTCCGACAGCGGGGTGTAATAGAGCCGGAACGTCTCTTTCTCCAGCGGGTAGCGGTCATTGGGCAGCAACGCCGTGCCGTCGTCCAGTTTGAGCGTCCCTTCCCCGTCGAAGAGGAACCAGCGGATCGTGTACCGGGTGTCCTCCCAGCGTCCTTCCCGTTTCAGCTCGCACCGTATCTCCGCCGTCTCGTTCACTTTCAGCTCCTTCGGGACGGGCATCGTCTCCACCGTGAACGGGTATTTCGTCTGAATGTCCAGCCCGTCATTACAGGCTGCGACCAGCACGAGGGCGGCCACGATGTAGCAGCCCGTGAGTATTTTATAAATCATTGTCCTCATATATACATTATTATAATATAGCAGTTATCGAATCATAAAACGTATTCCCACGCCGACCTGCGTGTGGAACTTCCCGCAGTCGCCGCCGAACAGCACCCGTTGGCGACCGTTTACCAGCAAGACAATCTTGTCCGTCATGTAGGCGGACAGCTCCAGCGTCAGCGCACCCCCGTAGATGAAATTGTCCTCATCCGTGAGCCGGGAGCCGTCCGGCAGCAGGCTCTCGCCCCAGTTCACCGTCTCGTACCCGGCAAGGGCGGACAGCCCCAGTGCGGCGAAGAACGTCTTTTTCCGGTCTGACAGGAAGTTCAGGTAATAGCCGCCCTCACCCGTGAGCTGGCTCGCCGGATAGAGGCAGTCCCGGTAGCCGTACCGCTTCTCCAAGTATTCCGCACCGACCACCCAATGGTGGGCGTTCTTCGTGTAGGTGCTCACCGCTATCCCGGCGTGGTAGCCGAAGCCGTCGCCGTTTTTCCAGCGCATGTTGTCCGACAGCCCGCCCGTGAGCTGTATGCCCCTCATTCCGGGCAGGCACCGTTGGGCGTGTGCCTGGTTCACATGCAGGCACACCCCGAAAAGCAGGATAATGAACAGTAACCTTTTCATCGCTTATTTGATTTTCAGTTCGTTAATCTGTCTTGCCGCCACGAGGTCGGCGTTCTCCACCCGGATGGTCTGGTGCCTGCCGCCGTCCTTCTCGAACAGCTCGATGACCAGCAGCTTGTCGTCCGGTATGGTGAACTGCGGGACGGCATACACCGTGCGCACGTCGCTTTTCCCCTCCGTCACCAGCACCTCGTTGTAGCTGCGCACCGGGTCTATCACCCGTTCCTGAATGGCGGTGCGCTTCGGCACTTTCTTGTCCACGATCTTGAACCGGATAAAGTCCGTCCGGAAAGCCACGTTCGACCTGTTCCTCGTTTCCGTGTGGAAATAGAACAGCCCGTTGTGCGAGTGGACGGATTTCAGGAGGAACTGCACCCCGAAGCGTTTGCAGCCCAAGTGCCGGATCTCCCGCCTGTCCTCCTTGTAGATGCTCTGCATGATCAGCTTCACCAAGAGCGGGCTTTCGCCCGCCAGCTCACGGAAATGGAGGTTCATGCGGGTATGCGAAAAGTCCGTCGTGTCCCCGTTCTCCAAAAAATCCTTCATCTCGATGTTCAGCATCTCCGGCTCATGCGCATACCGGGCATTGAACGAGTAGAAGCTCCCGTCCTCGCAGATGACGGAAAAGTTCGTTTCCCCCGGAAACCCCTCGGTCGTCGCCTTCACCCGGATCACGTTCTCCGCACCGTCCGCTTTCCCGGCGATAATCCGGTCGCTTCCCAAGTCCACGTACCGCACCGCCGAGGGGAAGATGATATGCACCGTCTTGGCGAACGTCACCTGCACCCCGTGGGGCGTAACCATCTGCCGGTAGGGTAGCTTCCGTGTAATCCCCTGATACAGGTCGTTGCCCGTGGTCCGCTGTATCGTGTCGTTCACCTGTGCGTTCGCACCCGTCACCATGCCCACAAGCAGGGCGACCCATCCAAAAATCTTTTTCATTGTCTTTACTTTTTAATGGTTTTATAATCTGTTGATTTATTGTTGTTTGGCGTAGAGCATCAGCGGATCACCCGCTTTCAGGTGCACCTTTACCGTGCGGAATTTCTTGGCGAGGTACTGGCTGCCGCCCTGCATCAGCCCACGGGTGATGTCCATCGCCACCTGTTGCCCTGCGCTCCGTGCGAACGAGATGCTCGTTCCCAGCCCGCCGCCGATGTTCGCCATCGCCTCCTTTGCCGCTTCCCGCTCCAGTGAGGTTTCTATGCACAGCCCTTTCATTCCCTCGTTGTCATAGACCGCCAACTCCACCGGCAATATGTTACCTTGGTACTGGACGGACGATACCGTGATGTCGAGCCGTTCCCCCTGCACCTTACCTGTACCGGATACCACCGTATTGCGTGGGATAATCAGGTTTCCCGCCTGCAACGGTTCGAGCAGCCGGAGCTTCACCTGCTGACCGTCCATAACCGTCTGGTCTTGGTGGATGCAGGCGGCTATCGTGTTCTTCCCGAGGGCGTACCCGCTACCCACCGCCGTGTTGAAGCCGTAGTTCCTCGGCTGGCTGTACCGCCGCATGAACTCCGCATCGCTTAGGGGCTGTCGCAGCCCCGATACCGTCCGCTCCCGTGCCGCCTGCACCGCCACGGCTGGCTGTCCCAAGCCGTTGCCGCCCTGTCCGGTGGCGGGTGCCTGCACGGTTGCGCCGTCCTGCCCGTTCTGCCCCATGTACTTGGCGGCAAGCTCGTAGCTCTTCTCCATCAGTGCCACCTGATCGTCGATTCCGCCCGCCTGCCGTTCCCTTTCTTCCAGTTTGGCGGTCAGCTCCTCCACCTGCCTTTTCAGCTCCTCCTTTTCCCCGTCCACCTTCGGCTCTTCGTAGAACGAGCCGAGTTTCCGGTTGATGTCCCGGTAGGCGGCGACGGAGGAGCGGCCGCCGCCGTTGCCCGAGTAGTCCCTGAACGGTTCCCGTTCCGGCTCGCTGTCCGGCAGTTCCATTTCCACCCCGTCCGCATCGCTCTCTTCGGAGAAGGCGAAGTCCTCCAGCGAGCGCACCTTCTCCGTCTGCCGCCTTTCCGCCTGCGCCTGCTCGTAGGCTTTCCGCTTGTCGCCGATGATCCCGTCGTTCTCCGGCAGGGGAATGTCGGCGTTGAACGCCCCCACGGTGTCCCGGTTCACGTCCCGCTCCTCCGAAGGTGCGAATATCAGCCACATCGAGCCGAGGAACAGCAAGCCCATCAGCGGATATACCATCAGCTTCTTCCGTTGCTGCAACTGTTTCGGCGTGAGCGGCTTGGCTGTCTTCTTCTCCTTTTTCCCGCCGCCCTTGTCCTCCTTCTTTCCGTTCCCCGTCTCCGGGGCTGCGGCATCCGCCACCGTCACGTGCTGCGTTGCCGTTGCTTTTTCTTGGTTCTGTTCTTCCATCATGTCAAAAATTTATGGTTGTCCTACATTCTGATTCTTCTCCCCGGAGGCTTCCGCCTATCTGTCTCCCCGGCTTGCCGCTTGCCGGGCGGCTCCTTTTGTTCCCGCCCGACCGACACCGTGGGGCTTGCCCGGTTGTCCGCCCGCAGGTGCGCAGCCTTCCGTTCCCGGCTTGCCGCCTTTTCGGGGAACAGCCTCGCTTCCAGACCTGCCAGTTCTTTCGCCGCCCGCTCCCGGATGGCACGGTTGTGGCGTCCGATGGCGGCTTCCGGGTAGTCACGGGAGAGGTCGCCGTTGTCCTCGCTCAGGTGGTAGTCCCACCTCAGCCGGGCGATGCCGGCAAAATCCTCCGTCAGCCCGTACTTCTCCACCGTCTCCTTCGGTACTTCCCGCTGACCGTCCCAGCCGTGGCGGGCGAGCCCGTGGAGCAGCGCCCGTTCCGCCTTCACCGCTTCCAGATAGTCGCCGGGCAGTCTGCCGCCCGTCTTCCTCTCGTAAAGGGCGGCGGCTTGCCGCATCAGCTTTCCCCGCTCGTCCGCCTCCCGCAACTCGATCTGTTCCATGACGGTGTGGTTGTCGCCCCGCATCTCCTCGCTCCATTCCCGGCTCAGTTCTTCGAGCCTGCGGTAGCCTTCCGCCAGCCCGTGGCGGATGGCCACCGAGTCGTCCGGTTTCTCGCCTTTCAGGGCAAGCCTTTTCAGTGCGTCGAGGTCGCCCTCCCTCATGCAGCAGTTCAGCAGCCGGTGCGCCGCATCCCGTTCCGCCTGCGCTTCGGGGGATAGCGGCTGCGGGGCGTTGCGCCTCGTGTACTCGTGCTCCAGCACCTTGTATTGCGCCGCCAGACGCAGCATCGGGCTTTCCGCCGCCTCCTTCACGCTCCGGGGGATTGCCGCCCCCTCACGCATCCCGTAACGGGTCTCTTTCAGGGCGTCCATGACCGCCCGCCATTCGGGATAGCCCGTCTGGTACACGTACCGGAAGAACCTGTGTTCCAGCAGCAGCTCCGCCTGTTTCCTTGTCACCTCCGGGCAGTCCCGGTAGTCCCTGACGGACTGGAGGATTGCGCCGGCATCCGCACGCCTCTTTTTCAGCAGGCTCCCGAAATACGCCGTTACCTGCCTCATGTTCCGCTCCTCCTGCCGCTCCCGGCGGCGGAGCAGCCACTCACTCAACCTCTCCGCCAGTCCCATGCCGTCCGCTTTCAAAAGGGTTGACAATACTGTCATTGGGCAATTGCAGGCGCCTGACATGCTCTATCCCCAGTTCCTTCCCGTCGTTCCTGCCGATGCGGTAGATGGAGGCGACGGTCATATAGACCGACAGTGCGCCGAACGCCGCCAGCATCACGAGGATGATTGCCACACGCATGTCGGGCGAGATACGCCCGGCGAGACGGCGGAGCTTCCCGTCCGCCCAATCCTGCGCCTTTGTGATGAATTTCCTTATCATAGCCGTCAGCGTTTGAGGGTCTGCAAATCCTTGTTCTCCGTGACCTCGAAGCCCTCGATGATGAAGCCCTGCGGGTTGTTGTCGCTCCTGACCGCATCCAGCAGGCGGCAGCGGGTCACAAGGCTGCGCTCCGTAACAGAGCTTTCCCTAAGGATGATCTGCCGGGCGAATGTCCGCACGCTGTACGGGTACTTGTCGAAGTCGCACCGCAGGCTGTCTATCTCTATCATCTGGTTGATGTTCCCCGAGATTATCCGGTTGTAATACCCCTTTTCCGAGAGGTCCTTGTAGTAGTTGAAGGCGCTCTTGTCCGCCAGCAGCAGCGAACGCCTGATGTTGCCCTCGATAGCCGACTTGTCGGGCGAGAGCGTGAAGAACAGCTCGTGGAAGCGGCGCACGTGCTCCCGTGCCTCCACCGGGCGGTTCTGCCGCACGTCCTGCGAGAGCGCCAGCATCAGGCTCTTGCCGTTGTCCAGCACGTAGATCTTCTGCCGCTGCGCCTCGGCGAAGCTGTACGACTTCCACAGGGCGAAGCCCGTCACCACGGCGCACAGGCTGGCGAATACCAGCGTGAAGAGCCGTATCTGCCTGAAGCTCGTTTCGATATTTTTCAAACTTTTAAATTCCATGTTTCCGGTTTTTATTCGTTATGATTCATGTTCTTGGGACATCCGCCGCTACTTGATGATTTTTCCGGCGATGTTCCCCACGGCTGCGCCCGCACCCGCTGCGGCGACGTTGCCTACCTTCGTGGCGGTCTGGTTCATCGCACGGTTGGCGTGGCTCACCCCGCCCGCCATGATGATCCAGTTGGCGACGGTCGGTATGGTGAAGTACCCGAATATCCCGATGATTAAAAAGATGATGTACACCGTGTTCGAGCTGTCCGGGATGAAGGTCGGGTCGCTCATCGCCTCGATGTCACGGGTGAGCATCAGCACTTGGATGCGTGCCAGCACCGAGCTGAACAGGTCGCTCACGGGCAGCCACATGTAGATGGAGATGTACCTCGTTATCCACTGCGTGAGCGTGCTCTGGAACCCGTCATAGACCGAGAGGGCGAACGCTATCGGACCGAGGATGGAGAGGGCGATCAGGAAGAACGTCCGTATCGTGTCGATGACCAGCGCAGCCGACTGGAACAGCAGTTCGAGCAGTTCTTGGAACCACAGCCGGATGCTCCGCTTCATGTTGTACTCCGTCCGGTCAATGTACATCACCGCCATCGTCTTCAAGTCCTTGGGCGACCAGCCCAGCTCGTCGAGCTTCTTGTCGAAGTCCTCCTTGCTCGCCAGATATGCCTTCTCCGGATCACGCCGGAACGCCTCCCTCTCCAGCGTCTCCTTCTGTTCCCGGTATCGGTTCATGTCGAAGGTCTGTGATTCAAGCATCCCGTGGCAGCCCTTCACCACGGGCGAGAGCACCGTGTTGATCGTGCCGATGACGAAGGTGGGAAAGAAGAGGATGCACAGCCCGATGGCGAACGGGCGCAGCAGCGGGTACACGTCGATGGGCTCGGCACGGGCGAGCGCCTGCCACACCTTGGCGGCAACGTAGAACAGCGCACCCAGCCCGGCGATTCCCTTGGCTACACCCGTCAGCTTCTCGCAGAGCGGCATCATGTCCTGATACAATGCCTGCAATATCTCGTGCAGGTTCGTGAAGTCTATCGCTAACAACATAGTCCTGTATTTTTATTATATGTACGCATACGTTATTATATATTTGCCCGCCTCACCAGTAACGGTCTTCCGCATCCCCGTAGAGAGCCACCACCCGGTCGGCGTCCTTTTTCTTTTTCGCCCGCAGGTAGCTCACCGAGATGTTCTTGTCCGTGTAATACTGCACGAGGTTGCGGTACTCCAGCAGCCGCTTGTAGCTCTGGTCGATGATCGCCAGCCGCTCGGCGTCCGAGAGCGACATCCCCGTCACGTTCACCACGTTCTTCAGATCTTGCAGGATGTCCGCGCTCTCGGAGAGCAGCTTGGCGTACCCGAACGAGATGGTTGACAGCTCGTCCGGCGTGTAGTTCGGGTCGCCGAGCATCTTCTGGTAGTTGCGCACGTAGATTTCCGAGATGTCCGCCACCATCTCGATGGACTTCTTCACCTTCACGCCGCCTTTCACCACGTCATGCACCGCCTTGAGCGCATCGTAATACTTCCGTCCCTGCTCGAATATCTTCGCCGTCTCCTTGAACCCGTCCAGCGTGTGCTGTGCGGTGGCGGAGGTCTCCACGATCTCCTTGGTCGTGTTGATGATGCCCTGCGCCAGATTGCCGGGATCGTGTACGACCCACTGGGCGTTGGCCGCACCTGCCGTCAGGCACACCACGCCCACGATGATTGCCTTTATCGTTCTCATGTCCTTACTGTTTTAGGGTTCCGTCACTCTTTCTCCTGTACTCTCCGCCCGGCGACAGCCGGATGCGGTCTTTCTCCCGGTCATAGTCCATCATCACGGCGAAGCCCGTCTCGATGAACAGCACCCCTTCCGTTTCCCGGACGAGGTAGGTCTCCGCTTCACTGCCGCCCTTGTGGTTCCTGTGCATGACCGTCACACGGTACCTGCCGTCCTCTTCCCAGAGAGTGAAGGGCGGCTTTCCGCCCGTGCTGACCCATTCGCCGCACATCTTTTCCAACCGTTCCGCATTTGTCTCCTTGCAGGAAATGACAAACGCCAGCGCCGCCGTCACCGCCGACAGCAGCAGGATTAAATTCAATCGTCTCATCTTGATTCCGTTTTTTTTAAGTTTTACAAAATTTTATTCTCTCCATATCGTTTAGCCGTTTGTACATCCAGCCGTTTAGCCAGCCAGCCGTTTAACCGTTTGACCGTTTAGCCGTTTGGTCAATCATCCGACCCTTCAGCCGTTCGTCCGGTCAATCAACCACCCGTCCGGCAGCCTGTCCGCCACTTCAGCGCATCGGCACATTATTTATACTTCGTCTCCGCCAGCCGCTTGATGGCAAGCTCCAAGTCGCCGCCCAGCTCTTCCGCCAGTGCGAACACCTCCGTCTTCTCGCTCTCCTCGGTGGTATAGGTCAGGTACTCGGCAGCCGACACCTCCGTGGCGTACACCGCCGACTGCACCCCGTTCAGACCGATCCACACCTCCTTGTACTTCCGTCCGGGATGGTTGGAGAGGTTGATGGAGAGTATCTGCGACTTTTCCTTGTCCGTCAGACCGAGCATCGACTGGATGCCGTCGAACTTGTTCATGTACTTCTTCTGGTCCAAAAGGATCTTGCAGTCCGAGTTGGTGATGATAGCCTCCTTCACGATGGGGGACGAGATGATGTCGTCCACCTCCTGCGTGACGACAATCGCCTCGCCGAAATATTTCCTGACGGTCTTGTGTAGGCTAAGCACCCAGCGCCTTATCATATTTCTATGACAGGTTTCCAAATGCTCGCCCCCGAACCGGACTTACACCTCTCAGCGTATCCGGCTCTCCACTAATTTCAGTCTATCTTTCCGTCATGTATCTTCTTGTGACAACTCCTGCACACGGCAATCGTCTTGCGTTTACGGGCAATCATGTGTCGTTCCCAGCTTTCCTTTCCCTGCAAGTTTTTTAGTTTCCTTACATGGTGCATAACAAGGTCGTCTGTCGCTCCACATAATTCACACTCATGGGCTTTCAGCCTTTCAACAAGACTTGTCCGCCCCGCAGTATAAATTGTTCGTGGCATGGTGTCACATTCTGATTTATAGGTGGGCTTCTTGCGTTTGAAGCCACCGTCGTAAAAGTATCTTTCCTTTACACCTGTTTTAGTCATGTGCTTTATGATAAACCTACCGTTCTTACGATATTTCTTGTTTACCTTACGTGTGCGGCACTTATATTTGCCTGCAAACGTTTTGTACATGCTGTATTCCATGATGTACTTGAAATTATTCAAGGCATGGGCACAGTTGTTGGCTATGGAGTAGTAATTATAGAAACCCACGATTTCCCGATTATAGCTATCAAGGATTTCAAGGTCGTCATTGAATATCAGTCCCGATTTAGATTTCGGTTTCCATATTTCCTTTCCGTTACGGTTTGTCATTTCCAAGACTCCCCAATCGAACAGTTTTTTACGGACAGTTTCCATACTGACATTCAAGCAGACCCTTTTACCATAGGTTCTTCTTAATCTACCCCGTTTATCACGTCTTTGGTCGTTGGACTTTCTTACAGTAATTTCATATCCGAGAAACTTGGCAGGTCTTTCGGTGTGGGTGACAAGTGTCTTTTCATCAGACAGTTCCAATGCCAGTTTATCAGCAAGGAAGTTTTTAATATCTTCCTTTATCTGTTGCGCATCTTGCTTACTTCCGATAATTCCCACGAGAAAATCATCTGCATATCTCGCATATTTCATTCTCCTGTAATCGGCATCCATTTCTTCGCCATTGGGATATTTAGCCCGTCCTTGTTCTATTGCTTTCAATTCAAGGATTAGCTTTACCCTTTGCCTTTCGTCTTTTACGGACTTCAATCTTCGCACAATACGTTTTTTTGCATTGCCAAAGTCCAAACTTTCTCTACTGAATTTTCGTTTCTTCCCTTTGTCGAATTTGGTTGTGTATTCCTTTATATACTTATCCAACTTGTCAAGGTATATATTAGCCAATATCGGGCTGATGATACCCCCTTGCGGTGTGCCACTGTAAGTATTGTGGAATTGCCATTCTTCGATATATCCCGCTTTCAAGAACTTGCGTACTAAGCGTATGAAGCGTTCGTCCGCAATGCGCTCCATAAGAATGTTTATCAATACATCATGGTTTATATTATCGAAGAAGCCTTTTATGTCTCCCTCTACAAACCACTTTGCACCGCTAAACTCCTTTTGGATATGAGTTAATGCAGTATGGCAGCTTCGATTGGGACGGAAACCATGCGAGGTGTATTCAAAACCCCCTTCATATATGGCTTCCAATACCATTCTTACCACTTCCTGTATCAACTTGTCATTGAAAGTCGGTATGCCAAGAGGTCTTTTCTTACCGTTTTTCTTTGGTATGTACACCCTCTTTGACGGTTGGGGCTGGTACGTTTCATCTTTTAACGTATCAATCAACTTTTCAATTCGTTTCAAGCTCATATTGTCAATGGTTTGACCGTCAGAGCCTTTAGTCATGTTTCCCTCTTTGGCGTATATACGCTGATAGGCAACATAGAACATTTCCTCATTGAACAAAATCCTGTAAAGACGTTCAAACTTATAGCTTGCATCCTTACTGTGTTCTGATAGACTGTTTAATACTCTTTCTGGACTTCTCATAATGTCTCTCACATTTTCCGTTAATTGTATTAATAATTAGCTGCTTCCCTTCGCCATGTGCAAGGCGTTACCTTGCTCGGACTACTATGGAAGCTCCGTTACCACTCCGAATTTTCATAGGTCAAACCTAATAGCCTTTCGGCACTTCGGGATAGGTAATCCCCGTTTATCACATCGTAACTGTTGGCATGATAGATTGTCGGATACGACTTCCGTCCTTTACTCGCTTACTGCGGTTGCGTCGTGATAAGTTCTTGCTACATTCATACCTGTACACTGAAGTAGTATCACGATATGGCGATTGATAGTTACCTTACGCCATAGCCTCAAGGGGGACCACTCGGACTATCGTTCAATCAATTCGGACTTTATCCTCATATCTATCTTTTCATCTCGCTATTCAGTCGCAGTTTGGTAACTAACTGACTTATAACTTTTCCGACATGCTACACTCCCTGCTCGGTTAAGTTTTCCCGAAAACAGATAAGTCGGCTGATGATAGGTTATTTTTCAAAGAACACTTTCCTAATCTCTTGCCAAAGAGATGTTTACGATGCAACCTTTACGGGCGCACACATGTACTTCAAATATTCTGACATGCTCGGCGAGGAAAGGGCTTTCCAAGCCTCCTCGCAGATCAGCATCTTCCGCACCCCTTTCAGGCGGCGCAGCTTGTTGATGAAGGCTTCCATGATGATGATCGTAACCACGGGGAACAGCTCGGCGTTGTCCTTCACGGCGTCGATCTCGAAGACGATGAACCGCTTGTGCAGCAGGTCGATGTTCTCGTTCGAGTTCAGCAGGAAGTCGTAGCGCCCGCCCTTGTAATACTGCCGCAGCGTGGTCAGGAAGTTGTCGATGTTGAAATCCTCCCGGCTCACCTTGATGTCCCTTGCAGCCAGCTCCTTCCGGTAATCGTTCAGCATGTACTCGTAGAAGGTATCGAACGAGGGGGCGATGTCCCGGTTCTGTTGTATCCGGCGGATGTACGCCGACACTGCGCTGCCCAGCTCGCCGCTCTCCGTCTTCGTGATTTTCTCGTCCTCGCCCTTCCACAGCGCCAGCAGCAGCGTCTTGATGCTGTCCTTCTTCTCCACGCTGAACTTGTAGTCGTCCGTGAAGAAGGGGTTGAAGCTGATGGGCTTCTCCTCCGTGTACGTGTAATAAATCCCGTCCTCGCCCTTGGTCTTGCGGTGGATCAGCTCGCACAGCCCTTGGTACGAGTTGCCCGTGTCGATCAGCACGATGTGGCTGTTCTGCTCGTAATACTGGCGCACGAGGTGGTTCATGAAGAACGACTTGCCGCTTCCGCTCGGACCGAGGACGAACTTGTTGCGGTTCGAGATCACCCCTTTCTTCATCGGCAGGTCGCTGATGTCCAGATGCAGCGGTCTGCCCGTCATCCTGTCCGCCATCTTGATGCCGAAGGGCGAGAGCGAGTCCTTGTAGTTCGTCTCCTCGGTGAAGAAGCACAGGGCTTGCGGGATGAACGTGTAGAAGCTCTCCTCGAAGGGGAAGTCCCCCTCGTTGCCCGGTATCGCCGCCCAAAAGAGCGTCGGCACGTCCACCGTGTTGTGCCTCGGCTTGCACTCCATCAGGGCGAGCTGGCTGCCCACCTCGTTCTTGATGCGCCTAAGCTCCTCCCGGTCGTCGCTCCACGCCATCACGTTGCAGTGGCAGCGCACCGAGGTCAGCCCTTTCGAGTGCGCCTCGTTCAGGTATTCCTCGATCCATGCCTTGTTGATCTGGTTGGAGCGGGAGTAGCGGGAGAGCGAGTGCATGTTCCGGGCGGTCTGCTCGAAGCGTTTCAGGTTCTCCCCGTGGTCGTCGATGAAGATGTACTGGTTGTAGCAGTGGTTGCAGTCCAGCAGCAAGCCCACCGGGGCGGCGAACGACAGGCGGCAGTCCGAGCGGTCGGTCGAGAGCCGCTCGTAGCGGCTGTCCGTCGCCACCTTGCCCGGCAGGTCTTCCGTGTCCGAGAGGGTGTGCAGGCAGAGGATGTCGTCGCCGATGCGCATCTCCTCCGGGTTCAACTGGATGTCCTTCAGCACCGTCGTGTCGTGCTGCGAGAGCGAGAGGTACTTCTCCACGATGCCCGCCGCCGTTTCCGTCCCGGTGATCTCGTCCGTCGTGAGGCGGCGCAGCGTAACGAAACCGCTGTCGTTCATGATCTTCTCGAACTGCCCGACGGCTTCGATGAACCTCGTAACCGTCTCCCGGTCCTCGATCTCCTTGGGGACAAGCCTGCCCTTGCAGAGGGTGGAGAACGTGCTTTCCTGACGGCTCCGTGCCTTCGTCGTCTTGGTAAGGAACAGGTAGCAGAAGTGGTTCAGGAACGGGCGTTCGTTGAAGTGCCTCTCAAAGCTCCGGCTCAGGAAGCTAAGGTCGTCCCTGTCCGTTTCCGGCCGGTACTTCTCCTCGATGAAGAAGTCCTGCTTGTGCACGATGGAATACTCCGGCAGCACCTTCACCGCCTTGTGCCAAGCCGAGTGGACCGCCTCGTACTCGCTCCCCGTGACGGAGAACAGTTCCGGCAGTTCCACCCTGAAGGCGACCGTCACGTCCGCCTCCTTGCTCACGATGCAGCCGTTCTCCACCGCCAGCAGCGGGAACTTGCTTTCGAGCGTCGCCGCTTTCATTACGTTTCTCATTCTTGCCAGTGTTTAAAGGTGAATAATCGGGGGATTTTCAGGCGGTTCACCACGTACCTCGGATGCCGCCTGCGGGCGGCTGCCTTCATCAGCCCGTGCGTGCCGTACCGGGCGTTCAGCCGGAAGGTCAGCCATACCAGCAGCGTAGCCGCAGCCACGCCGAAGCCGATGCACACCCACTGGTTCACGCCCGCCATGTACAGGATGACGAACACCACGAACACGGCGAGCAGACCGCCGCAGAAGATGAAGAGGTACTGGCTTTCCAGCCCCCTGAACTCCACGTTCCTGCCGATCCCCTTGTTGATTTCCAAGTCCATAGTCCGCTGTTTTACAGGAAGAACGAACGGAGGATGGTAGCCGCCACGATCAGGAAGATGCAGGCTCCGAACCAGCTTGCGGCGACTTTGCTCACGTCCGGATCGCCGGCGCTGAACTTCCCGTACACTTTCACCCCGCCGATCAAGCCGACCACCGCACCGATGGCGTAAATCAGTTTCGTCCCCGGCTCAAAATACGAGGTGACCATCTGCGTGGCTTCGGTGATGCCCGCCTGCCCGTTTCCCTGCGCCATTGCGCCCACGGCAGCCAGTATGCAGGCCGCCGTAAAAAAGATTCTTTTCTGTTTCATTTGTCTTTAAAATTTTAATTAAACATTATGGTTGTCCATCAGCCGGGCGACACGCTCACGTGCGCCCTCGAACTCGTCCAGCATCGCCTCCCAGATGTCCGACCCCATCACGGACGGCAGCACCTCACGGGCTTCCCGCTCCGCCTTTTCGTCCGCATCATCCGACACCAGTACCCGGCGCACCTTTTTCAGGTCATCGAAGGAGTACCCCGTGGCGAAGTCGGGGTTGCCGTCCGGGTAATAAGCCCCTAATTCCTCGTCCTCCTCCAGTTCCCGGATCTCCTCCGGCGTGGGTTCATAGTCCGTCTCCTCCTCGTCCTCCTCCGGCTCGATGTCGGAGTAGTCCGCCCCGTCGTCCTCCGTGGCGGGTTCGTCCACGGCTCCGGCTGCCGCTTCCTCCCCGTCCTCCGCTGCGAAGGGCAGGTAGGTGCTTTCTCCCATGACCGTGTACGGCTCGCCCGGTTGCCCCGGCTCCTGATCCGGTTCGTCCGTGTCTTCGTCCGTCTCCGCTGTACCGAACATCCCGGCGATGTCCTGCCGGTAGTATTTCCACAGCACGGCGAGGTAATAGAGCAGCAGGACGGTGAGCGATAATTTCAGTATCATGCCGTTTCCTCCTTCCTTTTTAAAAGAGGTTCTCCAGTTTCCCGGCGTATGCCGCCTCGATCTCCTCCCGGTATTGCTCGAAGTGCTGCGCCAGCACGTTGTCGATGTATGCCGAGAGCGACACCTTGCCGCCCGTCAGCATCACCGAGATTTTGGCGATGCGCTCGTGGTACTCACGCCTCACATAGACCGGCTTGCCGTAGCGGGCGGGGATGTCCATGCCCTTGAGGAAGGTCGTCTCGTAGTCCGCCTGCCTTCCCTTGCGCCGTCTTGTCTCCGCCGCCTTCCCTTCCTGCGCCTTCTCCACCGGCACGGAGGTTTCCCCCTTTCCGGTTCCCGGTTCTCCCGTCCCTGCCGCCTCGCCCGCCATCATCCGCATCAGCAGCTCCTCGTCGATGGGCTTCTCATTCCGCTGTTTCTTCATAGCCTTCCAGTTTGAGGATGGTTGCTATCTCACGGGTCAGTTCGGGGATGCCGCTGCCTGCCAGCATCCGCCTGTCGGGAGCCAGCAGCGTGGAGCGGAACACCGTCCGTCCCGTGCCGTCCGCCTCCTTGCGGAAGCGTTTCGTGTCGGGGATGCGGGTTTGCAGCATCGGCAGCCCCATGTCGGCGACCACCTGCCCGTACTTCTCGTACAGCCCGCTCGTTTCCCGCTTGTCCACTTGGTTCCAGAAAAGGTAAAGCCCCTTCAGGCGGCTCGTCTCCTTGCCCAGCATCATCCGTTGCAGCACGTCGAGGAAGGAGAGCGTGCTTTCCAGCACCGCCTTGTCCGCACTCACCGGGGCGAAGATGTAGTCCATCTGTGCGATCGTGCGCAGGATGCCCGCCGAGTTCACCGTGCCCGGCAGGTCGAAGAAGAGCAGGTCGTAGCAGCCTTCCGCCGCCAGCTCCCTTGCCGTGTCAGGGGCTTGCTCCACCCGGCACTTGCGCACCGGATAGGCGGCACGCCCCGGCTGCCGCATCTGTTCGTAAGCCGCCCGTTTCAGGTGTTCGTTCTCCAGTACCGCCCGGCTGTCCCGCTCCCGCATCTCGTACAGGCTGTACTGCGGGAAGTCGCAGTCGATCACCGCTAACGGACACCCCAAGCGGTAGTGCAGGTAGCCCGCCACCAGCACCGTGATAGCCGTCTTGCCGCTGCCGCCTTTCTGTGTGGCGAAAGCCACGTTCAATGTCTGTCTGTCCATATCGTCATTCTGTTGGTTATTCATCCGGCTGCCCGTGCAGCCGCTTCTCTGTTCACTCAATCGGTCAGCCTTTCAGCTACTCTGCCGTTCATTCGTTCAGACATCCGGTCATACATTCAGCCCGGCATCCGGCTGTCCGCTTGTCCGGCTGTTCAGCCGTTTGACCGTTTAGCCGTTTAGTCATTTAGCCGTTTGGTTGTTTAGCCAATCGTCCGGCTGGTTATCCGGTTGTCCGTCCGTTTGTCCGGCAAGACCGTCAGCCGTTCGGCTGTCCGTCCGGTCGGCTATCCGGCTGTTTCCTTGTCTATCCGGACAGTCGTTTCACCGCTTCCACGGCGCAAAGGAATATCAAAATACCGGTAGTTTATCCGTTTGATTATCAGCGTGTCGTGCATTGTCTTTCCACCCGTAGGTTTGTCGCATCCGGGTATGGTGTCCGGACGGGAAAAGGACTGTTACTTTGCAGGCGGAAACCAAAATGGAGTAAGAATGGAAAAGAGCGGCAACCGCCCGAGGGAGTGCCCCGGCACTCCGCAGCAGGCAAGGGCATCCCCAATCTGTCCGGCAGGACGGATTTTATTTTCAAACGAAAATGGCAAGTTGTGTGCTGCGGCACTCGAAATGAATTTCGTGCCTCACCACCACCTTGCCCCCTCGATGTGGCATCCCCCTCCGGAGTCGGGGGCTGCTCACGGGGGAGAGCCGTAGGCATACGGCGTTTTCAGACCATGTTTCACTTAAAATTTTACAGGATGATGGACAACCAGAAGAAGTATGCGGGCAACTACGGGCGAAAGCCCAAGCCCGACAAGATGCGCCACCGCTACGTGTTCCGTCTGGACGACGGGGACAACGCCCGTTTCCTCGCGCTTTTCGACGAGTCGGGCAAGGCGACCAAGGCGGAGTTTATCGTTTCCGCACTTTTCGGAAGGGAGATTAAGGTCATTAAACTGGATAAGGGGACGCAGGATTTCTACATGCGCCTGACCACTTTCCACTCGCAGTTCCGTGCCATAGGCACGAACTACAACCAATGCGTGCGTGCGCTCAAATCCAATTTCTCGGAGAAGAAAGCCCTCGCTTTCCTCTACAAGCTGGAGCGGCACACCCTCGAACTGGTCGAGTTAAGCAAGCGGATTTCCGCACTGGTGGAGGAGTTCCAAAGCAAATACCCCGTCCGATGATAGCCAAGATTTCGCACGGCAGCAGCCTGTACGGGGTGCTTGCCTACAACCAGTTGAAGGTGGACGAACGGCACGCCGACGTGCTTTTCACCAGCCGGATTATCGAGCCGCAGGGCGATAACCCCTACACGATAGGGCATCTTTCCCGCTCGTTCGGCGACTACCTGACAGCCAACCGCAAGACCGAGAAGCCCGTCCTGCACATCTCCCTCAATCCCGACCCGAAGGATTGCTTGAGCGAGGAGCGGTTTGTCAGCTTGGCGGAGGAGTACATGCGGCGCATGGGCTTCGGCGACCAGCCCTATATCGTCTATCGCCACAACGACATCGGGCGGGAGCACCTGCACATCGTCTCCGTCCGGGTGGACGAAACCGGGCGGGCGATTTCCGACAGCTACGAGCACGGACGTTCGATGAAGATTTGCCGGGAGCTGGAACGGCAGTTCGGTCTTGTTCTGGCTACGCCCAAGCAGTGGAAGGAGGGGCTGCCCTTGTCGCCCGTCGGTTACGGGGACGGCAACCTCAAGGGGCAGTTGGCGGGAGTCATCCGCCCGATAGCCCGGGAGTGGCGTTTCCGTACATTGGGCGAATACAGGGCGGTGCTTTCCCTTTACGGCATCACGGTGGACGAGGTGAAGGGGGAATACGGCGGACGGGAGTATCACGGCTTGACCTATTCGGCAACCGACAGGGAGGGCAACAAGATCGGCAAGCCTTTCAAGTCCTCCGTATTCGGCAAGGAGACGGGCGTCGCAGCCCTCGAAAGGCGGATGCACAACGCTGCCGCATGGGAAAAGACCCACAAGGAGGTCGCCGCCGCCACCGCCGGAAAGGTTGCCGCCGCCATGCAGACCGCAGGGCATGACCGGGCGCAGTTCGAGCGGGAACTCATGCGGCAGGGTATCGGCGTGGTATTCCGTCAGAATGAAACCGGGCGCATCTATGGGGCGACCTTCATCGACCATGCCGCCAAAGCCGTCTTCAACGGCTCCCGTCTGGGCAAGGAGTTCTCCGCAGGTGTGTTCAACGACCTTTTCGCCGGGCAGGAAGGCATTCACCTGCCGCAACCCTCCGCCGAAGTGGAACATCCCACCCGGCAGCAGGAGCATACGGACATATCCCAATGGGACGGACAGGATACCGGCTACCGTCCCGACCACAAGGACGGCACCACCCAGAATGTGGCGGCCGCCTTCAATCTCTTTGCCCCCGTACCCGGCGGAGCGTCCGGCGACCAGCCCGTACCGCTCCGAAAAAGGAAGAAAAAACGCAAATATGGAAGGCAACAGTAACAATGCCCATCCGCATGGCATACCGACCTCATTTTCGCAGCGTAAAGCGAACGACCGGAGTGTAGCGTTAAAAAGAAAAAGCTGTTTGAGCGAAGCGAAAAGTCCGTTTAAGTGAGAGCAGAGCCAAACATGTTTGGGCTATGCCGAACGTAGGACTTTCGCCGTAGGCAATTCTTTTTCTTTAGCGAAACGCAGGAAGAGAGTAGCTGCGAAAATGCAGTCTTGACTTTTTCTTTTTGGTATCTTTTTCTTTTGTGTCAAGACAAAAGAAAAAGTACATATACATAATAAAACGAAGTTTTATCATTAATTTTCAACGAATTATGCAAAATGAAGACGATTTGCGTGGACTCGCCAAAGTCATGGAGTTCATGCGTGCGATAAGCATTTTATTTGTAGTCATCAATATCTATTGGTTCTGTTACCAGTCCGTCCGGGAGTGGGGCATCGACATCGGCGTGGTCGATAGGATATTGCTCGGCTTCCAGCGTACCGCCGGGCTGTTCTCCAATATCCTCTGGACGAAGCTCTTCGCCGTGCTGTTCCTCGCCCTTAGCTGCCTCGGCACAAAGGGCGTGAAGGAACAGAAAATCACGTGGCGCAGGATCATCCTTTGCGGCGTGTCCGGCTTGCTGCTCTTTTTCGGCAACGGGTGGTTGCTCACCCTTCCTCTGCCGTTTCCGGCGGACACCGTGCTGTATATCGCCACCCTTACCGCCGGGTATATCTGCCTGCTCATGGCGGGGCTGTGGATGTCCCGCCTGCTGAAGACCGACCTGCTCGAAGACGTGTTCAACGTCGAGAACGAATCCTTCATGCAGGAGACCGAGCTGAAGGAGAACGAGTATTCCGTCAACCTCCGCACCCGCTTCTGGTTCAGGGGCAGGGCGTATGACGGATGGATCAACCTTGTCAATCCCTTCCGTGCGACGATGGTCTTGGGCACGCCCGGTTCGGGCAAGTCCTATGCGATAATCAACCAGTACATAAAACAGACCATCGAGAAGGGCTATTCGCTTTTCCTGTATGATTTCAAGTACCCCGACCTCTCCGAGATAGCCTACAACCACTTGCTCGCCCATTTGGACGGCTACAAGGTCAAGCCCAAGTTCTACGTGATAAACTTCGACAACCCGAGGGAGAGCCACCGCTGCAACCCCATCCACCCGGACTTCATGACCGACATATCCGATGCCTACGAGAGTGCCTACACGATTATGTTAAATTTGAACCGCACGTGGATTTCCAAGCAGGGCGACTTCTTCGTGGAATCGCCTATCATTCTGTTAGCCAGTATTATATGGTATCTCAAAATCTACAAGAACGGCAAGTATTGCACCTTTCCCCATGCCATCGAGTTCCTGAACCGCAAGTACGCCGACATTTTCCCTATCCTCACCTCGTATCCGGAGCTGGAGAACTACCTTTCTCCCTTTATGGACGCATGGGAATCCTCGGCGGTGGAGCAGTTGCAGGGGCAGATTGCCAGTGCCAAGATACCGCTTTCCCGCATGATTTCCCCGGCTCTCTATTGGGTGATGACGGCGGACGATTTCACCCTCGACATCAACAATCCCGAAGAGCCGAAAGTGCTGGTAGTCGGTAACAATCCCGACAGGCAGGGCATTTACGGGGCGGCGTTGGGACTGTACAACTCCCGCATCGTGAAGCTCATCAACAAGAAGAAACGGCTCAAATCCGCCGTGATTATCGACGAGCTGCCCACCATCTACATGCGTGGGCTGGATAACCTGATTGCCACCGCCCGAAGCAACAAGGTAGCCGTCATGCTCGGCTTTCAGGATTTTAGCCAGTTGAAGCGTGATTACGGAGACAAAGAGTCCGCTGTAATCTGTAATACCGTCGGCAATGTATTTGCAGGTCAGGTAGTTGCCGAAACCGCCAAGACACTGTCCGAGCGTTTCGGCAAGGTCTTGCAGAAACGGCAGAACATGACCATCAACCGGAACGAGACCTCCGTCTCCATCAACACCCAGATGGACAGCCTTATCCCGGCGAGCAAGATTTCCAACCTCACGCAGGGTATGTTCGTCGGTGCGGTAGCCGACAATTTCGACGAGCGCATCGAGCAGAAGATTTTCCATGCCGAGATTGTAGTGGATAACGAGCAGGTCAGGCGGGAGACCGCCCGCTACGTGAAGATACCGCAGATCATCGACTTCACCGACAAGGATGGCAACGACACCATGCAGCAGCAGATCGACGCCAACTACTACCGCATCAAGAGCGAGGTCAGGCAGATTGTCGCTGACGAAATCGGGCGCATCAAGGCTGATCCGGAGCTGTCGCATCTGATTAAGGACAAGTGAGGATAAAAATACCCCGTCGGCAAGAACAAGCCGGCGAGGTTCTTTTTATCGGGTATGGTGTTTTTCGGCATGAAGTAATGGTTAAGTGGGCAAAATACATTATTTTTGTAATGATATGGATAAGGACAATCGCAAATACCGGTTCTGCTTCATCGACTATATGTGGTATGTAGCCGAGATATGGCACGAAAGGGAGCATACCAACCTTAACGGGCGTATGCTGTTGCTCTTTTGCTGGCTCTTTGCCATACTCGTACCGCTTGGAACACCGTTGATGTTTCGCTATTTCAGTTGGATTGTTGCTTTTGCCATAGTGATGATTCTTTGCTTTCTTCCCGACTTGTTCTGTCAGCTCCGCTACACAGCCGGGCGGCGTGAAGCACTTCGTGAATATTACGGAAAGATGAAACATCCCGGCAGGAAGCTCGCCAAAATAGTCCTTATCGCTATCGCCCTGACCGTGGTGAATGTCGCACTGATGTTTCACCTCGGATTTATATGTTGGGTATAATCAATATCTCACTAATCCTCATTGTTTTCTATCTCAATTATTGGCAATAAGGGATTATATATATCATAAACAAATTTCTTTTTCCCTAAATCTGCCTTATTATAAAACACCTTATAGTTACCTTTTATAGTTAGGCTACCATATCCTATATCTTTTCGCAACTTTGAGTTTATGGCATTAGATATTTTGTTTATAATGCTATCAGGTGTTTTTGACATAATTCTTAATTCCAACATTTCTAATTCTGATACATTCTCTCTACCACCTCTACCTTCTATCACAAACTTGCAGAGTGCATCATCATAGAAATTGAAGCTATTTTCATCCTCCAACGAAAGTGTTGTTATATAGAAATGTAAGTTTTTATCTCGGTCACTTCGCACAAAACGAGCTATATCATCGGCAACTATACGTCTATTTATAATGGCATCATTTCTTTTTACTTCCAGAAAAACAGATGCATTATATTGTGTTAGTATTTCATCCGTCAAAATGATGAAATCCGGCAATGGTGTGAGTATTCTTGTGTATGTTGGCATATTAGGTATTCAATCTTTCGTAATTTGTTTTCTATCTTTTTTTTCAATTACATTATTCATAAGATTATGGATGTATTGCGATTTGTGATGTTACTGTTTGATAGCATTCCGCTTTTCAGTCGTTTTTTTGTTCGCTATCAGTTCTTTGTTTCATATTTCTTTCAAGCCATTTCTGTGCATGCTTGTTGTTCAGATCCGCAGCTTTCTTGATTAATTCGAGCCCCTTATTGGGGTTTTGCATAATTGTTTTTCCTTCCCAATAGAGAATACCTAAATCAAAAAGTCCATGCGTATTGATTTCTGTATTTTCAACTCTTGGAGAATGGTATTCTATACTACCATCGACTCCAATCATCCAATAGTCACTTGTTTTTGTAAAACCATGACCAAAAGCCCTCTTTATTATCACGTGTGAATTATCTTGCCATTGTAGCTCACTGATACCTTTGCAATAGATTTGATAACCCTTTGGAGCAAACTGAACCCGTTTTATAAGTTTCCCTCTTTTATCAGTAAAGTCAATGTATATACCATCTTTCTCATAATCATCTTCAAAATATATTTGAGCTTTCAGTTGCTTGTTAGGCGAACTCTTTGCCTTTCGCCAATATTCCCGGAAGAGTCCACCCATACTTATGATTTTATCGTAGGTATGTTCGAAAACTTCCGTATTCCATTGCATTTCATATACTAATGACATTATAGCCTGCTGACATAAATCAATAATATAAAATGACTTGTCTTTGGGAGTTAATTGGTTGAACTTGTCGATATTTACAACATTTGATACAACCTTCATATCACATGACGTTGGGTATTTCGTCTTTTGTAAATTATCAATCAAACAAACGGTTATAGAAACAACATTATCTGTTTGTGTGGCAGGAAAATAATATTCATACATTCTTGACAAGTATGCACAGTATATTCCAACCTCATTTATACAATCACGGGATTTATTCACATCCTCCGATGACTTTGCCTTAATTTCACAAACAAATCTAAAATATTTCATTTTGTTTATTTTACAATGTCCCTCTGTTTACTATAAACCCTATTTGAAATTTGTCAGTATATCGTCCTTTTCATTGGAAGACAACATTTCCAATAAATGATTGAAGCTATCGCAAACAAATTCTGCCGAATCTTCAAATTCAGGTTCAACTCCATAATAGATTTTACCGTAATTTTCCGGAGATAAATCTATGCACAAATATTGGTATCCATCTTTTACTGACATAAGAATAGGAATATGGCTATCCCAAAACAGGCGTATCATATCACAGGATTCCTTATCATCTGCCAACGCCTCAAGTCCCATCAGCTCAAATTCATTCCAACGGAATCCGCTATCGCTTTCTCCGTTAAAGTCCTCTATGGAATTAAACCATACATTATCACTTTCATTCGTGATTGTCTGAAACCGTTGTAAAAACTCCTGATAGTCCGCAGGAAGTTCGGAATACCGATTTTGTAAATCAGAGCTTAATTCTTTTCTTTCCAATCGTTCTGTAACGACGAATCCTATATTTTTCAGTGCTTCAATCATATTTTATTTTACGAATTTATAATGTTCTGTGGCTAACCAATCTTGTTTAGGGAGTTGAACCATTTGTTAATAGCATCCAATCTGTTATTCTGTTTAATGGTATCTTCATTTCTACATAATTTGATTTGCCGAATAA
>ENA-OQHZ01000017-OQHZ01000017.1-human-gut-metagenome-genome-assembly--contig:-NODE-17-length-134915-cov-5.283288_pt1 | contig 134915 bp, 135 predicted proteins | sample MGYA00242642_ERZ504734 | MGnify/ENA primary metagenome ERZ504734 (study PRJEB26092, sample SAMD00036210) | human gut metagenome | host: Homo sapiens | study: EMG produced TPA metagenomics assembly of...
CGAAAAGTATATTTGGAAGGTTCCGGGGCCTTTCAAATGGGGTAAACAATACCGTTTAACATAATATCAAAAAAACAAGTCCAAGGCAACACTTACCTACCATCTTTTCTAAGTTTTTTAGCGATTTTTTCTTCTTTTTCATAGAAAACGCTTAGCGGAATTTACGGGTATTTTCTGCTAAGTGAACTAAGTGGCGTAAAAAGTCATGCGTTTTTGCTTGGTAATTATAAGTCCTGCCTAAATCATAGATATAACCATTGATATAATCAACTTCTGTCTGACGTCCTTTGTTCATATCTTGGTACATTGACGGATAATGCAGAGGGCTTGTTTCCGCGCTAACATACCGAATAGTCTCCCATTCTTCATCACGACTATTCAGAGGAGTAATGCCCGCTAATTCGGCAACGTTATAAGCTTCATCAATTAATTGACGTCCTAGTTTTTCGGCACCTTCGTAATCAATGAATTGTCCCATACGAATTTCAAAAAGGGTGCAAATGGTATTGATGACAGAATTGAACACAACTTTTGTGTAAAGTGTTCCTAAAAAATTATCAGTCAGATTTGGATTGAGGTTTGAGGATTCAAATTCAGTTATTATCTGCTTTTGAATATCATCGACCGTTCCTGATTGAGCGGCAATATTAATAGAACCAGCACCTGCTTTTCCAATAAAATCAACATTTCCTGCGTCTTTCAAGACCGTTCCAATCAGACAAGTTCCTGCTAAAACTTTTTCAGGCGCAAAATAGCGATTGATTTTCTCGATATGTCCCATGCCGTTCATTCCTGTGAAAACATATTGATTTTTGTGGAAGAAATGCTTACTTCGTTCGAGTAATTGCGACAAATTCATTTGTTTATCAAAAATGATAAAAACATCTGGTTTTCCTTGGTATTCTTCTGGTGTCTTAATGCTAATCGGAATCAGATGACAATTTTTACCATCACGTGATTGATAAACACCACCTTGTTTTCTAACCGTGTCGATTTGCTCTTCCCACGTATCAATAAAATCCACTTGAGCACCGAGGTGTTCTTTTAATAGCAGCCCAAAACGTAGTCCCATTGCACCACTTCCAAGTACAGCATAAGTCAAAGCCATGTCTTTTCCTCCTTTGATTTTAAAAATTATATCACTTCATCAGTCGAATATCGAGGAAATCAGGTATAGAATTTTCTTATGGCTAGCTATAAATAAAAAGGCTAGAACTTACGATTCTAGCCTTTCTCTATTATCTTGCTTCTTTTCCGACTGAAAAGACGGCTAATGTTCCTGGTCCTACGTGGGCAGAAATGACTGGTCCTAGTGGCATGATGAGGACATGGTCAACATCTTCATGTTCTAGTAATGATTTTTTGAGTGTTTCAGCACCTTCGATGTCATTAGCATAGGCAACAACGGCTGTGTCATGTGCTAATGATTGTGTTGCTTGGAAAACGACTTCTTTCAAGGCTTTTTTGCGGCCACGAACTTTGGTTAATGGAACTAACTTTCCAGATGGATCAATCCACAAAAGTGGCTTGATATTTGCTAAACTTCCCATAATAGCTGACGTTTTTGATAAACGTCCTCCACGCATAAGATGATAAAGGTCATCAACCAAGAAATAGGTTCTTAAACGTGGCAAAATATCAATAATCATTGCTTTGGTTTCTTCAAGAGATTTTCCTTCATCACGCGCTTGCGCTGCTAAAATAGACAAGTAACCTTCACCGCCAGCAGCAGCCAAAGTATCAACAATTTCAATAGTAGCTTGCGGGAATTCTTCCAAAACGATATCACGCGCAATCATAGAGCTTTGATACGTTCCTGAAAGAACAGATGAAAATGCCAAATAAAGCACTTTGTCCCCATTTTGAGCATGACGTCGGAAGCTTTCTTCAAATTGTCCCACATTAACTTGACTAGTGGTTGGTTTGCCACCATTTTTCATGCTTTCAAGCAATACTTCACTCGTTAAACGGTTCTCACCGACAGTTTCGTATGTTTTTCCGTCTAATTGAATGGTTAATCCTAAAATTTCAACATCGTGAGCGTTTGCCCATTCTTCATCTAAATCAGCTGTTGAATCTGTTATTAATTTAAAAGTCATAATTCTTCCTTTACTATCAAACACTGATTTTTCTGACATTTTACCGTCAAATCAGTTTTCATTTCCAAAATAATACTTTGATAATCAAATGATTTTAAATTATTATACCAAAAAAGCTCACACTGCGCGAGCTTCTTTTTTAAAAGTCTGTTTCTGATTAAACTACATATCGTCTAGCAATTGCTTCAATTTATCCAATTGTCCGTCGTTCCAAGGGCGTAATTTGGGTGTTGTTAAATCAATATGTTGAGACATTTTATCCAAATCTGATTTGACTGTATTAACACGTTGTTCGAGTTCACGGGCCGAGACGCGTAAAGCTCCCTGCGAGAAAACTGTCCACTGCTCATTCAAATCACTGGTTGCAACTTCAACAAGATTACGGGGTGTGTTTAATTCAGCGACGGTACGTTCAATGTAAGAATCTGCAGTCTCGTCTTCTTCTGTAAAGATGACTTGAATTTTATATTGGTCATAGCGTTGACGAACTCCAGGGACATATTGCGCATCAAAAACACAGATGATGTCAAGATTTTCAAAATGAGCGTAGTTATTTAACTTACGTAGCAAGATATTTCTGGCTTCGTCTAGTTGATTTTTCTTAAACAGTTGACGTGTTTCCTGCCAAAAGGCAATCATATTATAACCATCAACTAAGAGGATTTTTTTCTTCAATTATTCTAGTCCTTTCATAGATGGCTAGCTTTTTTCGGCTTTACAAGGTTTTAGTTGATTTTATGGCGGAAGACTTCGTACATTAATACTGCCGCAGCGACGCTGGCATTTAAACTTTGCACATGACCGTTCATCGGAATGGTAATCATTTCATCAACTTGTTTTTTGACGTTTTGTGAAATGCCTTTTCCTTCGTTTCCGATGATTAATGCTAATTTACCTGAAGTATTCCATTTGTGAGATGGGGTTCCATTCATGTCTGTTCCAAATACCCAAAAGCCCTGTTCTTTTAATTTATCAAGGGTTTGGCTGAGATTTGTCACACGTGCAATCGGCACATGCTCAACGGCACCTGTTGATGTCTTGGCAACAACTGGCGTAACACCAACCGCACGGTGTTTTGGAATGATAACACCTGTCACGTTTGTTGCATCAGCTGTTCGCAAGATTGAGCCAAAATTATGTGGGTCATTGAGTCCGTCCAAGATAAGAATGAGCGGATTTTCTTCCTGCGCAGCTTTATCCAAAATCATGTCCAATTCTGCATAGGCGAATTCTGAAACACGCAAAACAAATCCTTGGTGAACAGCTCCATTTGTCATATCGTTAAGTGTTTTTTTAGGCATCCAAGAGATAGATACTTTTTTCTCTGCTGCTAAGTTTTTTATCTTATCAACATTTTTTCCGCGTAAATCGTCTTGAATGTAGAGTTTATTTCCTGTATTAGCCGTCAAACTCTCCGTTACGGCATGAACACCGTAAACAATGTCATTAGTTTCATTAAATTCTCTGTTTTTCATAGTGTTATTATATCACGAAAACCAGCTCTCATGCGAGAACTGGCTGTTATTTTTATTTATAGCTAGTCTTCTATTTTCTCAATGGCTTGAATACACCAGTCGATTAGTTCTTCGAGGCGTTCGATTTGGCCAGTCATATGAAGATATCCCATGACTGCTTCAAAGCCTGTTGACATGCGATAAGTCACGACATCCGCATTTTTGGCTTTGGTGTGGCTATTTGTGTTGCGACCGCGTTTATAGATGTCTTCTTCTTTTTCGGTCAATAGCTGAGCTTCTAACATAAGATTAATTAGCATAGCTTGCGCCTTAGCAGAGACATATTTGGTTGCTTTGCGGTGCAATTGATTTGGCTTTGTTAATCCTTGAAAAATCAAGTGCTTACGAATATACATGGAATAAACCGCGTCACCTTCAAAAGCAAGGGCAATACCATTAATTAGATTGACATCTACCTTGTTAGTCACGTGTCCACCTCACACCATCCTTGGTATCAAGAAGCTTAATACCTTGCGCTGCTAATTGGTCACGAATGGCATCTGCTGTTGCGAAATCTTTATTGGCACGCGCAGCTTGGCGTTTTTCAATAAGTGCTTCAATATCAGCATCCAAGACTTCTTCTTCAAACACAATACCAAATACAGCAAGCATCTTAGCAAAGGTATCTTTGACTGCTTGATTATAATTACCTGAATTAATCCATTTTGCCATATCAAAAATGACTGTAATACCATTTGCCGTATTGAAATCATCATCCATAGCTGCTTCAAAATCAGCTTTAAATTTTGCCAATTCAGCAGCATCGGCTTCTTCAGTAAGTGGCAATGTAAAAGTATTTTTCAAATATTTAAGATTAACAGAGGCGTCATGAACAGCTTTTTCAGTGAAATTCACTGGCTTGCGATATTGTTGTGTCGCAAGGAAAAATCTTAAAACTTGTCCATCAACGTTTTTTAACATATCATGAACAGTTACAAAATTTCCAAGAGATTTTGACATTTTTTCATTATCCACATTTACAAAACCATTGTGCATCCAATAATTGGCAAATGTTTTTCCTGTTTTGGCTTCAGATTGGGCGATTTCGTTGGTATGGTGAGGAAATTCCAAGTCGGCTCCACCACCGTGAATATCAATCGTATCACCAAGAATGGTTGTCGCCATAACCGAACATTCAATATGCCAACCAGGGCGTCCTTCTCCCCATGGGCTTTGCCATGAAACCTCGCCTGGTTTGGCTGATTTCCAAAGGGCAAAGTCTAAGGGATTCTCCTTGATTTCTCCTTCGCCATCAACACGACCACTAGCTCCAACTTCTAAGTCAGCAAGTGTTTTATTAGCGAGTTTTGCATAGTTTTGGCTTTTTGCAACGCGAAAATACACATCACCATTAGCTTCGTAAGCAAAACCTTTATCTACCAAAACTTTCACAAAGTCAATAATTTCATCCATATAATCAATGACACGAGGATTTTTAGTTGCTGGTTTCACACCGAGTTGTTTGACATCTTCCATGAAAGCGGCGATAAATTTATCTGAAAAAGCTTTGGTGTCCATACCAACTTCAGCAGCTCCTTTGATGATTTTGTCATCAACATCTGTGAAGTTAGAAATGTAGTTAACCTTGTAGCCTCGGTATTCAAAATAACGACGAATGGTGTCAAACGCCACAACGCTACGAGCATTTCCAATATGAATGTAGTTATAAACCGTTGGTCCGCAGACATACATATTAACCGTATTTTCAGTAATCGGCACGAAATCTCGCAAACTTCTGGTCATTGTATCATAAATTTTAATTGTCATGTCTGTTTCTCCCCTTTTATAGTTCATTCTTAAACTATTGTTTAAACTGTTCATATTGTCTAAATTTTTGAGGAATGCAGGCTTTAATAGCGTGATTCTTCAAGTTTAGACGTGTAATATTCACGATTTTCTTCCATGTTATGAATAGCATCCACGTCTTTCTTACCGTGGACACGAACAACTTTTGCAGGAACCCCGACAACTGTGACATCAGCAGGAACATCCGCAACTACAACGGCAGCAGCACCTACCCTAGCATTTTTTCCAATTTCAATAGGACCAATGACTTGAGCGTGAGCAGAGACAAGCGCTCCTTCACGAACGGTCGGATGACGTTTTCCCACATCTTTACCTGTTCCACCAAGGGTTACACCATGATAGAGCATAACTCCTTTTTCCACGATAGCTGTTTCTCCAATAACAAGCCCTGAACCGTGGTCAATAAAAACTCCTTCAGCGATTTCAGCTCCTGGGTGAATTTCAATTTGTGTCCAAAAGCGCCAAAATTGACTGTGCATACGAGCAATTAATTTAAAACTATGTTTCCACAAAAAGTGCGATAAACGATGTGCAGCTAGTGCTTTAATACCGGGATACGTTAAGATAATTTCCAGAGAGCTACGAGCCGCTGGATCATTTTTCTTAACAATGTCTATGGTTTCTTTCCACCAACCCATATCTTCTCCTTTCCTTTATTCGTCTTCGTCAATTTCAGACCAATCCACTAAGATTTGTTGGTCGTCAAATGGATTAATCGCAACTCCTACGGTTTCATCAATGTCATTTTCGCCATGTCCTGGTTGGTAAATATCTGCCAAACGCCACGTTAAAACACTTCCTTGTGCTTTACGGAATGGCAAACCAAAATCGTTGTGGTTATACCATTTAGCAAAACTTTGAAGGTTTGAGAAAGCAGGCACATAGCTTTTGCCTTCTGGTGTTGACATTGTTGGAAACATGCGATCAAAACTTTTGTCATCACGTGGGTGAACAAAAGCAGGTACTAAATAATATTTATCCAAAACATCTGCGGCGAGATTTTCTTCTCCCATGAGTTTGTTTAGGATAGTTGTGTAAACATTCAAAAATTGAATCAATTCACTGCTTTTAAAAATGGTTGAATTGCCAAAATCACCTGTCTTTTTGAGGTTAAAAACAAGTCCTGTCAATCCTTTTTCAACAACTTCTCTCAAAACATCTAGCGTTGAACGTTCCACCCAATTTTGTTGTAGAGCACTAGCTTGTTCTGTTTTAAATGTTTCAAGGTCATCTTTGTCTGAAAAAACAGGTGTCACCTTTTGCCCATCAATTTCAAGAGTATAAGGCTGATCACTGGCTAAGACAGAGTTGTTATGCAAGGCATTAACAAGAGCAACACTATCTAAAAAATTGTCTGGTGCGTTAATAAAGGCACGCAAACGGATATCAAGTTCATTTGTATTTGTCATGATAAAACTCCAAAATTATAAAGAATGATCTTTAAGACAGACAATCAGTCGATTTTGTCATGCTTTTCTTTACGATCACGCAAGTGTCCACCAAATGGTGAATGTTCTTTGTATTCTTTCTCAGATCTTGGTGGACGTGGTAACAAAGCCTTCATTGAAGCATCAACGCGACCTTTATCATCAACTTTAATGACTTTAACATCGACTTCTTCACCGACTTCTAAAACATCAGAAACATTAGCCGTACGTGACCATGAAATTTCTGAAATGTGAACAAGGGCATCTGTTTTATCAAAGAGATTAACAAACGCACCGAATTTTTCAATACGAACAACTTTGGCATGGTAAACTTCACCAACTTTAGCCTCGCGAACTAAACCAGCAATGATTTCTTTTGTGCGGTCAATTGCAGCTTGGTCAGATGAATAAATAGATACATTTCCTTCATCGTCAATATCGATTTTAACACCAGTTTCTTCGATAATTTTATCAATCGTTTCGCCACCTTTACCGATGACAACTTTGATTTTATCAACGTCAATCTTGATTGTATCAATTTTTGGTGCTGTTGGAGCCAATTGAGCACGTGGTGCTGGGATAGTTGCTTCAATCAAATCAAGGATTTCAAAACGAGCTTTTTTAGCTTGAGCAAGAGCTTCTTTTAAGATTTGAGGGGTGATTCCTTCAATCTTAATATCCATTTGAAGCGCTGTAATTCCTTCACGTGTACCAGCAACTTTAAAGTCCATATCACCAAAGTGATCCTCAAGACCTTGAATGTCTGTCAAGATTGTGTAATTGCTACCGTCTGAAATTAATCCCATGGCAATACCTGCTACTGGAGCTTTGATTGGTACACCACCAGCCATAAGAGCAAGAGTACCCGCACAGATTGAAGCTTGTGAAGATGAACCATTTGATTCCAATACTTCAGCTACAAGACGGATTGCATATGGAAATTCTTCTAAGCTAGGAAGAACTTGCGCAAGAGCACGTTCACCAAGGGCACCATGACCGATTTCACGGCGACCTGGAGCGCCATAGCGTCCTGTTTCACCAACTGAATATTGTGGGAAATTGTAGTGATGTAAGAAACGTTTCTTGTATTCTGGGTCAAGACCGTCAACAATTTGTGTTTCTCCCATTGGAGCAAGGGTCAAAACTGATAATGCTTGTGTTTGTCCACGTGTGAAAAGACCTGAACCGTGAACTTTTGGTAAATAATCAATTTCAGCATCCAATGGACGAATTTCATCAACACGACGACCATCAGGACGAATTTTGTCTTCAGTAATCAAGCGACGGACTTCCGCATGTTCCATTTGTTCAAGGATTTCAGCAACGTCACGCATGATAGTTTCGTAATTTTCATCTTCAGCGTAGCGTTCTTCGTAAACAGCAATGACTTGTTCTTTCACAGCTTCTGTCGCTGCTTCACGCGCTTTTTTCTCTTCAACTTGAACTGCTTTTTGAAGGTCAGCGTTATAAGCTGCGATGATTTCAGCTTGCAATTCTGGGTCAACTTGAAGCAATTCAACCTCTGCTTTTTCTTTACCAACAGCTGCGACGATTTCTTCTTGGAAAGCAATCAATTCACGAACAGCTTCGTGCCCTTTAAGAAGCGCTTCAAGCATGATGTCTTCTGACAATTCTTTGGCACCAGACTCAACCATATTAATGGCATCTTTTGTACCAGCCACAGTCAACTCAAGAAGTGATGCTTCTTTTTGTGCAGCTGACGGATTGATAATAAATTCACCGTCAATGTAAGCTACTTGAACGCCTGCAATAGGTCCGTTAAATGGAATATCTGAGATAGATAAAGCAAGTGAACTACCAAACATAGCCGCCATTGGCGCACTAGCATCTTCATCGTAAGAGAGAACGGTATTAATCACTTGAACTTCATTACGGAAGCCTTCTGCAAACATTGGACGAATCGGACGGTCAATCAAACGCGCTGTCAAAGTCGCATCAGTCGTTGGGCGTCCTTCACGTTTATTGAAACCACCAGGGAATTTTCCAGCTGCATACATTTTTTCTTCATAGTTAACTTGAAGTGGGAAAAAGTCACCTGTTGACATCTTCCTAGACATGACAGCTGCACTAAGAATGGTTGATTCACCATAACGTACCACAGCAGCGCCATTGGCTTGTTTAGCAACTTGACCAATCTCAACAACAAGTGGTCTGCCAGCAAAAGTTGTTTCAAAAGTTTGTTTTGACATATTTATTCCTCTGATATTTTATTTTGATACGTCCGTTTTCTACAAAAACCAGTCTGTAAAAGACTTATAAACTCGTCTTTGCATAAAACCACGTATCTCTATCATTTTATCACATTTTATGGGAAATAGCAGAGCTTGTAGCATAGTTTTTTAAGAATACTAAAAAGCAGTTGTCAGTTGACAACTACTTCTTGCCAAAATATATCATTGTTTTACTTGCCAAAGAATAAATCAACGACTGCAATAACAATGATAGCTCCTAAAATCGATGGTAAAATTGCCATACCAGCTAACGATGGTCCCCAAAAGCCAAATAAACTTTGACCAACAAAAGAACCAACTAAACCAGCAAAAATATTGTAAATGCAGCCCATAGACTCTCCTCTATTGGTAATTGCACCAGCCATCATCCCAATAAGCGATCCGACAATTAATGACCAAATCATAATATTCTCCTTTAAATCGTTGTCCCACTAGAAATATTTGAAAGAACTCCACTAATTATCCAAAAGACGATTAGATAAAATACCAAAACCAAAATAGCCACGACAAATAAAGCTATTCGACTCCGTTTGCTAAATCGATTCGGGCAAGTAAATCCCATTCCAAAAGAACCTAGTATCATCAGTATTAAAAAAACAATTGTTTGTTCTGCCATGAAAATAAAGGAACTTAAAAACACAATTCCGAATGCTAGTGACAAAAGCCACATATATTTCCAACGGTGACCAATTGACAAACTCAAACCAAGAAAAATCAACCCTAGCGGTCCCATTAAAACAAAACAAAATGCTAAAATTCCAAATATCATACCCTTATTGTAACATAAAAGCCTCCCAAATGGAGGCTTTTATGGTATTGACTGCTAACTAAACAACTAATATTAGAACATATCAATCAAAAGTTGTTTCAATTCTGAAATGTATGGTTGACGTGGGTTTGCTGGAGTACATTGGTCATCATATGCCAAACTTGCCAAACGATCAACTGCTGCATCAAAGGCTTCTTTTGTAACACCATTAGCAGAAAGTTTTGGTTCAACGTCAACAGCATGCATCAATTTATCAATGCGGTCGCAAAGTGCTTCGACTAATTCTGCATCATCTTTACCTTTAAGACCAATATAACGCGCAATATCTGCGTAATCTTTTTGAGCACGGTATTCTTCATAACGTGGGTAAACTGAGCGTTTAACATTACCAGATACACCGTTATAGCGGATAACATGTTGCATTGCGATTGAAATAGCTAAACCGTGTGGAAGTCCAAATTCACCACCTGTTTTGTGAGCAAGTGAATGGTTGATACCTAAGAAAGCATTACCAAATGCCATACCAGCAATAGCTGCTGCATAATGCATGTTTTCTTTCGCTTTTTCACCACGAAGTGTTGGGTTCTTAGGATCGTAGTTATAAGCATCTTCAAGATTTTCAATAATCAACTTGATAGCTTCAAGAGACCATGGACGTGTAAAGTCAGATGCCATAACTGATACGTAAGATTCAAGAGCATGTGACAAAGCATCTAATCCTGACCAAGCTGCTGTACGTTTTGGCACAGTCATAACAAATTCTGGATCAACAATAGCAACTTGTGGTACCAATTCATAATCAGCAAGCGGGTATTTTACGTGTGTATAATCATCAGTAATAACCGCAAATGGTGTCACCTCAGCACCTGTACCAGATGTGGTTGGGATACAGAAGAGACGTGTTGTTGTTTGATGTTTGAATTTCACAATACGTTTACGAATATCAATGAATTTTTGTTGCAATTCAAGGAAAAATTCGCTAACAGCATCATAACTATCAAGGAATTCATCACCACGGTCAAGATAAACTTCATAAATTAAACGTGCAATCTTAGATGCATCAATAGCAGAGCCACCACCAATTGCAATGACTGTATCTGGTTTGAAATCACGCATTTGTTTTGCAATTTCGATTGTTTGTCCAAGAGTTGGGTCTGGTTTGATTGTTCCGTAAATTGATGTTGCGACTTTTTCATCACGCAATGCCAATTGAGCAAGGACAGTGTCAACAAATCCAAATTGAACCATACCTGGGTCTGCTACAATTAAAGCACGTTGCATTGGTTCATATTCATCTTGCAAATATGAGATAGCATTCTTTTCGTAGTAAGTTTTTTCTGGTAAGCGAATCCATTGTGGACGGTTACGACGTTTCGCAACAGTCTTGATATTTAAGAGATCGCCAGTTGAAAGATTGTGTGACAATGAATTTTTCCCCCATGATCCTGTTCCAAGTGTTAAGCTGGCTTTAAGTGCGTCTGTATAGACATCACCGATACCTCCGACTGAATCTGGTTGGTTAACCAAGACACGTGATGCTTTCACGGCATCGCCATATGTTGCTACAAATGGGTCTGCTTGTGAACCAATTTGGATACCAGCATTGTGTCCTGCACCTTGATAATCAAGAAGCGCTTCAACAATTTCGATACCTTCTTCACGATCTTTAGCTTTGTACACTGAAAGAAGTGGAGACAATTTTTCTGATGATAGTTTTTCACCGATGTTTTTCTTATCAAGCTCAAACAAGAGAACATCTTTACCTTCTGGCAATTTCACACCTGCTTGTTCACAAATCCAAGTTGCTGGCATTCCGGCAACAGGACCGTTTACACCATGGTTGTCATTGAAAACAAAGTCTTCAATTTTCTTGTAGTCCTTCTTAGGTACTAAGTAAGCACCTTTATCTTGCATTTTTTGCAACCATTCTTTGTAAACTGGCGCTTCAACGACTGCTGAATTTTCAGTCGCACAAATCATACCATTATCAAAGCGTTTTGATAACAACAAGTCTTCCACAGCGCGGTCAATATGAGCAGTTGCATCAACATAGATAGCACCATTACCTGCACCAACACCCATTGATGGGTTACCTGATTTAAGGGCTGCATTTACCATACCAGGTCCTCCAGTTGCCAAAATAGAAGCAATTTTCTTGTTTTGGATAAGGGCTGTTGTGTTAGCGATTGATGGCGTTTCAATCCATTGGACAATATTTTCAGGAGCACCAGCTTTCACCGCAGCGTCGTAAAGAATTTTTGCTGCATGAGCTGAACATTTTTGTGCTTGTGGGTGGAATGCAAAAACAATGGCATTACGTGTTTTCAACGCTACCAAAATTTTGAACATTGTTGTTGATGTTGGGTTTGTTGTTGGGACAATACCTGCTAAAACACCGAGAGGGGCTGCAATTTGAATACTTCCAGAAACCTTATCTTCACCAATGATACCAACTGTTTTTTCATTTTTGATACGTTCGTAAACGTATTCTGTTGCGAAGTGGTTTTTAGTATCCTTATCCTCAACGACACCACGACCAGTTTCGGCATGTGCTTCTTTTGCCAATTCTAGCGAAGCTTCAGAACCTGCGAGAGCCATGGCTGCTACAATTTTATCAACCTGTTCTTGTGAATAAGTTGCATAAACACGTTCAGCTTCAAGCGCTTTATCGACAAGAGTCCCTGTGTACTGCTGAGCTACTTCTTCAGCGCTCAACTCGTTATTCTTTACATCTGCATTTGTTGCTTTAGCCATTAAGAAAACCTCCATATAAGTACCCTTAAAATAAGTGCCTCAATTTTTAAGAAGAACAATGAATGAATGACACCAAGATAAAAACAAAGCCTGTATAGTCGTCTAAAACCTCAACAGAGGTCAAAAAACTCTCTTCACTACACAAAATCAAAGGTTAAGTTCTTCAACTATCAATCATTGTGATATTCTTCACCAACTATATTAAACTTTTTTCAAAAAAAGTCAAGTATTTTTTGTAAGCTTTTTCATTTTTATTATAAAAGCATTGTAAGGGAATACAAATAAAACGCCACAAACCTTATTCCATTAATTTTTTTATCACTTTTGACACGATTATCTCATTTTATTTAATCATCTCAAGGTTATTATTGTTTGTTTTCATCTTTTGTGAAATTTACCATTTTAAAGAGAAATCATTTTGGAAAATACAAAAAAGCCCCTTGGAAAAATCCAAGAAGCTTTTAGTTGACTTGGGCGTCTGATTAACGACGAAGTCCGAGTGATGCGATCAATTCGCGGTAACGGTTAACATCTGTGCGGCGAAGGTATGCCAACAAGTTACGACGGTGACCGATTTTTTTCATCAATCCACGGTAAGTTGCGTGGTCTTTTTTGTGTTGTTTAATGTGCTCGTTAAGATGGTTGATTTCCCAAGTAAGAACAGCTACTTGAACTTCAACTGAACCTGTGTCACCTTCGTGACGTGCGTATTGAGCAATGATTTCATTTTTTTTCTCTTTTGAGATTGCCATAATATTTTTCTCCTTTATATTGCTTCATCCGAGTCGTAGGTTTTTGGCGTCTCCTACAACCAAGAAAAAGTTACTTGTCATACGACAGTCCTTATTGTAGCAGATTACTGCTGCTTTTGTCAAAGGTTTTTAATGTTTTTAGCTAAGGTCATCTAAAAGTTGTTTGGAAGTCATCTGTTTGAAAAACTTTTTTCAAAAATTTATCAAGAACGTCAGAAAAAATGACAAGAACATTCTAAACAACACTCAGCTATTTTCATCTTTTCCAAAATCAACTATACTGAAATCAAACAACAAGAAAGTGAGAACTCTTATGACAAAATCTTTAATTATCATGGATATTGACGGAACATTGACAAACAGCGAGAAAAAAATCACTCCTAAAACAAAAGAAGCTCTTTTAGCCGCTCAAGAACAAGGAGCACGTCTCATCTTGGCTTCTGGTCGTCCTGTAAGTGGTATGCAGGATTTTGCTAAAGAATTAGCAATGGACAAGCACCACGGGCTTTTAGTGGCTTATAATGGCGCTGTGGTAGTGGATTGTGAATCTGGCGATATTCTTTTCAATCAAACCATGACAGTTGAAGAAGGACAAGCAGTTCTTGAACACGTGAAACAATTTGATGTCATCCCAATGATTAGCAAAGGGGATTATATGTACGTCAACGATGTCTATAACAACATGATTCACTGGGAGAAAAAGAATCTAGACATTAATATCATTGAATACGAATCACGTGGCGGTAAATATTTGCTAGCTGAAAAGCGTGATTTGGCTGCCTTTGCTGATTTCCCGCTCAATAAAATCTTATTGGCTGGCAGTAGCGATTATCTTGCTACACATTACAAAGAAATTGCTGCACCATTTGAAGGCAAACTCAGTTCAATGTTTACGGCAGATTTTTATTATGAATTTACTGCTCAAGGAATCGACAAGGCAAAAGCCTTGGATACTGTTTTAGCACCGCTTGGTTATCAACCAGAGGATATGATTGCTTTTGGTGACGGACAAAACGATGCTAGTATGCTGACTTATTCTGGAACTGCGGTAGCAATGGCAAACGCTGTGCAAGAATTGAAAGATATTGCCGATATTATTACCCTTTCTAACGACGAGGACGGTATCGCTGAAACGTTACGAGATTACTTTACCATTTGATTAAACGGGAGATAGAAATGATAAAAATTGAACACATCGGTGTTTGGGTACGTGATTTAGAAACGATGAAAGAGTTTTTTGCTAAATACTTTCAAACAACGGCATCCAAACGCTATCACAATCCACGAACAGGTTTTTCTTCCTACTTTTTAAGCTTCCCTGACAATGCTGCTCGATTGGAATTGTGTCATCGCGAGGACATTTCTGAAGGCGTTGATGAGAGTCTTGGCTTTGCTCATTTAGCCATTTCACTTGGTAGTAAAGAAACCGTTGATCAGTTAACGGCACAGCTTGAAAACGATGGCTATCATGTTTTAGGTCAACCCCGAACAACTGGTGACGGTTACTACGAATCCGTCATTTGTGACCCCGAAGGGAATCGTTTAGAATTGACCGTTTAATAGACTTTGCTATGGGCAGATTACCTATCCAGCATTTGCGAATCTCACCTATAGCAAACAAAAAAGCTTGGGCTAAATCCTAGTCAGATAGGGATTAGGAGTAGTTACCAAGTTTTTATTCTTTTTTCGTTTTGGTCATTCGCTCGTAAGCTTCCAATTTGAATGCCAAATTTTGGTCGTAATTTAATTGAAAATACAAAGAGTACAAACTATCTAACAAATAAAGTAAGGTCATTCGTGTCGAAAATGACGACATCTTATTGTAGTGATTTTCAGAAGAAGCCATGTAAATAATATCGTCAGCATAAGCTGTCAAGGGATTTCCTTGTGTTGATGTCAAGAGAATAATAGGTACCTGATTTTTCTTCAATATCTTGCAAAAGGCCTCCATTGAAGAGCCACGACCACCAAACGAAATCACGAAAGCCAAGTGACTACTATCGCTGTTTGTCGCTGTCAAACTCTTGATATAGTCGTCTTTTGGTACCGTCACCAGCTGATTAATCTCCTGCATTTGAAATTGAAAATTCTCCGCAAAATACAAATTCGCTGATGAAGTATAAATGTCGATGATGTTTGCTTTTGACATTTTTTCAACGGCAAAAACCAACGTTTCTGGGTCTGCTAACCCCAAGGTATCCTCGATTGTTCGCTCATAAACCTCTTTTAACCGCAACATCACTTCATAGTGCGTATCCGTTTCTAAAATTGGAAAATCAATATCTGAGACTTGGTGATTTTGACCTTGTTGGAGATCTGTTCGCAAAAGTAATTTCAAGTCATTGACCCCACGCAATCCCAGCTTATTAATCAAGCGGTAAATGGTCGAAACAGAAATAAAAAGTTTATCTGAGACTTCCTTTGGTTTTAAACCAATAAATTCTTCTGGATTTTCTTTTAAATAATCTACTAAAATCTGTTCTGTTGGTGTTAGATGTTCTAGTAATTGTAACCTTTGTATCATTTTCATAGGTTTATTGTATCATTTTTGACTTAAAAAGCGTGTTTTAAACATCAAGATAAGGCTGATTATTAGGCTAATAATAGCATAAATCACAAAGGCAAAACCAGGTTGTGGATTGATTTTTGAAAAAAGACTGAGGACAATGGCTGCGCTAGCTCCGCCAAAATTACAAAATAACAGAACCAAAGTTGTCGCATGTCCAATCAATTGTGGCGATATTTTATTTGACACATTGCTAAAGACGCTTGTAACCACAATGCTGTACCAGAACCCTGAAAGCATTGTTCCGATAAGCATTAACCAGAGATTGTGTGCCACACCAAGCATAAACAACCCAAGGGCAAATGGAAGCAAGGAAACAATTATCAGCTGTTTCTTAAATCGTGCTAATAAGCCTTCAAAGCAAATACCAGAGAGAATTCCCATTAACATCATGCCACTCAAAATTAAACTAGCTTGGCGTGGACTTCCAAGGTGCAGTTGGTCAACGATAACTGGAATTCTAAGGCTATTAGCACTATTAATATTAATCACAAATCCTGCCAATAAAGACAATCCGACAATATACACAATATCTTTTTTCGTAAATTTAGCTGATGTTTTTTGGCTAGCCACTTCCGCTACAACGGCTCGTTTTGGAGCAAACAGCAAATAAAACAGTAAAATAGGTAAGGCAAAAAGATAAACGATAAACGCCCATGACCATCCAAACGGCACTAAAAAGCCTACCAGAGCTGTTAAAAAAGCATTGCCTAACACTTCAAACGACCCACGAAAGCCAAGCATTTGTGCGCGCTCATTTCCTTGGTAATTTTCGCTAATGATACTAATCGCACGCGCGTTAATCAGACCAATTCCCATTCCTAGAAGCACACGTGAGACGACAACCAACGCATACGTTTTGCCAACAACAGGCAAACTTCCACCAAATGCAATGAATGACAGCCCTAAAATGATACTGCTGCGTTCTGACAGAAAACGGTCCAAGAATGGATTTATCACCAACATTCCCATAATGGCAAAAGAGGAAATGGAAAACAGCATTTCAACCTGACTTGCAGCATAGCCTTGTTGCTGAAAAGTTGAAATCATTTGCGGCAGAGCTGTTGACGTCGAAAAGGTCGAAACCAACATAAGAGACAGCGACAAAAGACTAAGTTTCTCCAAAAGTGCTTTCATACGAACTCCTTACTTGTTTTTTTCATCAAATCAAGTATAATCAAAGTTAACGCATAAAAATATGACTTTTGTCACAATTAAAAGGAGATATACGTGTCATTAGAAGCCTATATTAAAGAATATCAGCTAGAAAAAATCTTCCCTACTCATTATTTTGATAAATTGCAAGTCTTGCAACTATCTGCTGGGGATGCCATTTGTCATCAAGGCGAATCATTAACAGCACTCTCTTACTTTGCCAATGGAAAACTCAAAATCGTTCGCCGACTTTTTAACGGAAAAGAACACATTCTTGACATTAAAGAAAAGCCAACCTTAATTGGTGATATCGAGTTATTAACAGACCAGCTTGTCGTATCATCTGTCATCGCTCTTGAGGATACTCTCATTATCCAATTACCTTTAGCTGGTATTCGTGAACAATTGCTTTCTGACAATGCCCTACTTTTAAACTTGAGCAAGGGCTTAGCACAATCTCTCTACGAGCAAAATATTCGCGCATCAACGAATTTAAATTACACATTGAAAGAACGCCTAGCAACGCATATCTTGGCTATCGAGGAAAAAGGTGTTTTCAAATTAGAATTGACAAGCCTTGCTGATTCATTTAGCGTCAGCTACCGTCATTTACTGCGTGTCATTCATGAACTGATTGATACAGGAATCATCGAAAAACGCAGACCCTATTATTACATCAAAGACATGACACAATTGATTGACCTAAAAATCACTAATTAAGCCTTTAACTTTCTCGTTCCGCATTTTTGTGCTATATTGTTATTATAGAATAAATTGAGGAGAAAATATGTCAGTTATTGAAAAATTAGCAAAACCAAGTCATTTAATCAATATGGATGACATCATTCGTGAAGGCAATCCGACACTTCGTGCGGTTGCCGAAGAAGTAACGTTTCCTTTGTCTGATGAAGAAATTATTCTAGGCGAAAAAATGTTGCAATTCTTGAAAAACTCACAAGACCCTGTGACAGCTGAAAAAATGGGCTTGCGTGGTGGTGTTGGTCTAGCAGCCCCACAATTAGACATTTCAAAACGCATCATTGCTGTTCTCGTTCCAAATCCTGAGGACAAAGACGGTAATCCACCAAAAGATGCTTATAGCTTACAAGAAGTCATGTACAATCCAAAAGTTGTGGCACATTCTGTTCAAGATGCTGCGCTTGCTGATGGTGAGGGATGCTTGTCTGTTGACCGTGTTGTCGAAGGCTATGTGGTTCGTCACTCGCGTGTAACCGTTGATTACTTTGATAAAAATGGTGAAAAACATCGCATTAAACTCAAAGGTTATAATTCAATCGTCGTTCAACACGAAATCGACCACACCAACGGTATCATGTTCTACGATCGAATCGATGAGAAAAATCCATTTGCCATTAAAAAAGGTATGCTAATTATCGAATAAAACAAAAAGCTCATTGTCTTTCGCAGAAATTGACAATGAGCTTTTTTGTGGCTAAGGTGAGCTTAAATACCATTTTAGCAAAACCATTCGTAATAAAAAAACATCTTCATTTAAAAGTATATATTTATTCTCAAATATGAGATTTTTGGGGAAATAAATTTCATATTTGAGAATATCGTAAGTCACGCCTTTATTGTGATATAGTTAGCTTATTAGTATTAGCAATAAATAATACTATTCAAACAAAGAAAGCTCTTGAGGAGGAAAGTTTATGGTGAAATTAGAACGACATAATCAAATGTTACTCTTGTCCCTTGCTTTGACGGCAATGAGTTGGTTGTCACTTAACCTGATTAGCTTGCTAAGTCGCATAGGTACCCATGGTATTATCTCTAGCGCTGTCACCATAATCGGTGTTATCGCTGGCATTGGTGGCTTTGTCTCTGGAATCGTGGCAATTGTGTTGTTCCTTGTCGGGCAAAAAAACAACACTACTCTCCATTAATTAATAATTTGATATAGAATATAGTTGTTCATATCATCAATTTGATATTTCGATGTATCCCCAATATAAAAAAGCTCATTATCAACTATTACGGCTGACAATGAGCTTTTTATATGACTTGACTTAGTCGATTGCTGATAGAAGGGCTTGAGCTTGTTTGTCAAGGTTTGCAAGAACTTCTTCTGTTGGAACGAACACACCATCTGCCCAAGCTGAATCATTTACGCGTGTCGTTGTGATTTCATCGACAAATTGTGTACGAATGAATGGAAGCAAGGCACGATAGCTTTCTGCTACTTGTTCGTGACCACCATTAGCAAGAATAGAAACCGTAGTTACTTTTTCGTTTATTGCTGATGGACCTGTTGGATCTGAAAGATCAATAGCACGTGACAACCAGTCTAGCAAGTTTTTCATAGAACCTGGGATAGCAAAGTTGTAAACAGGTGAGAAAATCCAGATAGCATCAGCTTCTGAAACAGCTTGACGAGCTGCCTGAACAGCTGCTGGAATATTAGCTTCTAAATCTTGTGAAAAGACTGGTACTTGTGACCAATCAAGATAGCTAATCTCTGCTTTTCCTTCAAGCACTTTTTCAGCATTTTTAGCGAATTGAGCATTGAATGAACCGCTACGTAATGAGCCAACAACAAATAGAACTTTTTTCATATTAGTCTCCTTAAAAAGGTTATTTATTTAGTAATGATTAATTTTAAAGAAATCAAAGTATCATTTATCACTAAATAGTGCTTTTTATATGCTGCCATTGTACACTTTATTTTTGATTTTGTAAATTATTTTGCTCACAAGGTTTAAATTTTTTCAAAAGTCGAATGAGTTCTGCTTGTTCGTCCTCTGTTAGCACTGAAAAAGTTTCCTCAATTTTAGCAATATGAAGCGGTAGAGCGTGTTCAATGACCTGGCATCCTTGCTCTGTTAATCCAACTAGATAGGCTCGTTTATCGTGAGGGCAAGTGGTACGTGTCACCCAACCTTTTTTCTCCATATTTCTGATGACAACCGTCATATTGCCAGAAGTTGCCAACATACTGTCTAGTAGTTCTGCGATTTTCATCGGTCCTTTGGCATAAAGAACGTCTAAAACACCAAATTGAGTCGGTGTCAAATGGTCAACTTTAAACGACTCTGATACTCTAGCATCAATCGTGCGAAAAGCTTTTCGCATCACAACCATTGATTTTACAGCATTATTTTTGAAATTCGCCATTTCGTCTCCTTAAAAATTCCTTTATAAATGTCATAAGAAAACGAACAAACCACGTCCGTTTTTCTGAAAGCAATTTGTTCGTTTCTATCCTAGTTAAGTTTCTATCTTAAAAGAAATCATCAAATAGACTTAATTGGTTATCTTCTGGCATATTGCCGAGGATTCCCATTTCGTCCATTTTTTCAACTAATGTGGCTGAAACGCCACCACGTTTGCGGAGTTCCATTTTTGAGAGGAATTCTCCTTCTGTACGTGCTTTAACAATTTGCTTAGCAACATTCTCACCAAGACCGTCCATCGCTACGAACGGTGGAATAAGAGTATCACCGTCGATGATAAACTCGATTGCATCACTACGGTAAAGGTCAAGTTGACCAAATTTATAACCACGTTCGAGCATTTCATTGACAATTTCAAGTGTGGTGTATAAATCAATTTCAACATTTGAAGCTTCGTTATTCTTACGCTTATTAGAAATATCAGCCATGCGTTCTTTCACCGCATCAAGCCCAGCACTCATTGTCTTAATGTCAAAGGCCTTAGCACGGATTGAGAAATAAGCACAATAGTAGTAAATCGGATAATGTACTTTAAAGTAAGCTACACGAAGCGCCATTAAAACGTAGGCTGCCGCATGGGCTTTAGGGAACATGTACTTGATTTTACCACAAGATTCAATGTACCAGTCGGGCACATTATTTTCTCGCATAGCTTCAATGTATCCATTACGTTCTTCGTCAGAGATTTTAAGCCACATTCCCTTACGCACACGTTCCATAATAGTAAAGGCCATTTTTGGCTCCAAACCTGCGTGCATGAGGTAAACCATGATGTCGTCACGACAACCGATAACGGTTTTCAGCGTAGCAATTCCTTCCTTAATCAAGTCTTGAGCATTTCCTAGCCAAACGTCGGTACCATGAGAAAGCCCTGATAACTGAAGCAATTCGGCAAATGTTGTTGGGTGAGTTTCTTCAACCATACCACGAACAAAGTTTGTCCCAAATTCTGGAATACCAAGCATTCCTGTCGGCGTTCCGATTTGTTCAGGGGTGACACCAAGCACTTCTGTGCCTGAGAAAAGCGCCATAACGTCTGGGTCATCAGCTGGAATATCCTTAGGATCGATACCAGATAAATCCTGCAATTTACGAATCATGGTCGGATCATCATGACCGAGAATATCAAGTTTCAAGACGTTTTCATCGATATCGTGGAAGTTAAAGTGAGTGGTTTGCCATTCTGCTGATAAATCGTCCGCTGGGTATTGAACAGGGGTAAAATCATACACATCCATGTAGTTTGGAATAACAACGATACCACCTGGGTGTTGTCCAGTCGTACGTTTAACGCCAGCTGCACCTTGTGCCAAGCGTTCCACTTCTGCTTCTGGATAGAATTTGCCATAATCACGCTCGTAACCTTTAACAAATCCGTAAGCAGTACGGTCTGCCACCGTACCTACGGTTCCAGCACGAAAGGCGTATTGTTCACCAAAAATATCACGAACGTCCAAGTGAGCTGACGGTTGGTCATCACCAGAGAAGTTCAAATCGATATCGGGAACCTTGTCGCCATCAAAACCAAGGAAGGTTTCAAACGGAATATCGTGTCCATCTTTCTTGTAACGTGTGCCACATTCTGGGCAATCCTTGTCAGGCAAATCATAACCAGAACCGACAGAACCATCGGTGATGAATTCTGAATGCTGACAATTTGGACAGACATAATGTGGTGGCATTGGGTTAACTTCGGTAATCCCAATCATGGTTGCCACAAAACTTGACCCAACCGAACCACGCGAACCAACCAAGTAACCACGGTCGTTGGAACGAATTACCAACATCTGCGAAGCCAAGTAAATCACGGCAAATCCATTACCCAAAATTGACGTTAATTCTTTTTCAATACGTAAATCGATGATATCAGGAAGTGGATTACCATAGATTTCAAAGGCTCTTTGATAGGTCATTTCAGCGACACGTTCTTCTGATTTTTCAAGGAAAGGTGTGTACAAGTCTTTCTTAACAACCTCGACTTCCTCGAAACGGTCAGCAAAATCATTGGTATTCTTAACAACAATTTGATACGCGACATCTTCGCCAAGAAAGGCAAATTCATCTAACATTTCATTGGTTGTACGGAAATGCGCTTTTGGTAACGGAGCAGGTTGGGCATTTTCACCACGACCAATCGGACGGTTAATCGGTGCCCCTTGCCCTAAACTACGGACAATGATTTCACGGTAAATCTCATCTTCGGGCTCGATATAATGGACATTCCCAGTCGCCAAAACAGGCTTGTTCAGACGACGTCCAACCTCAAGCAAATCTCGGATGACTTGTCGAATACCTTCTTCATCTTTGATTGTTCCTTGCGCCAATAGCGGAGCGTAAAGCGCTGGTGGCATAACTTCGATGAAATCATAATATTTTGCTACTTTAACCGCAGCATCTACCCCTGAAGATAAGACCGCATCAAAAACTTCGCCCTCTGAGCAGGCTGTTCCTAGCAAAAGCCCTTCACGGTGAGCGTCAAGAACCGTTCTTGGAATGCGAGCTACACCTTCAAAATATTTGACATTAGAAAGGCTGACGAGTTTGAAAATATTTTTCAAACCTGTTTGGTTTTGAACATAAATCGTCGCGTGTTTGACACGTGCTTTCTTGTAAGAATCCTCAGCAACTAATTTCGTATTCAAATCCATCATGTTAGCTAAACTGTGGTTTTCACGTGCTTCTTTCAGGAAAATAAAGAGCAAGCGCCCCGTTGCTTCCGCATCATAGTTCGCCATATGATGGTGTTCTAGCGAAACTTGGAAACGTTTGGTCAATGGTCCCAAACCATGACGTTTGTATTCTGGATAGAGATTTCGAGCAAATTCCAAGGTATCAATGACAGGTTGTGTAATAATTGGCATGCCATGACGTTCATAATTGGCATTCATAAAGCCAACGTCAAAGGTTGCATTGTGGGCAACTAGCACAGTATCCTGACAAAAATCTTGGAACATTTGAAGGACTTCTTCAATCGGTTTAGCATTGCGAACATGATTATCCGTAATACCAGTCAATTCCGTTGTAAAAGCTGATAAATGATGACCTGGGTTGATGAACTCATCAAACTGCTCAACAATATTTCCCTTGTACATTTTTGAAGCCGCAATCTGAATCAAGTCATTATTAACCGCAGAAAGCCCAGTCGTTTCCACGTCAAATACGACGTAGGTAGCTTCGTTTAACTCAATATCTTGAGGATTGTAGGCAATCGGCACTTTGTCCTCAACGATATTAGCCTCTAAACCAAAAATCGCCTTAATACCATTTTTACGTGCTCTGTGATAACCGTGTGGGAAACTTTGCACATTTCCGTGGTCAGTAATAGCAACAGCCTTGTGCCCCCACTTCGCCGCTGTATCAATTAATTGTTCAACCGTTGGCAAAGCATCCATGGTTGACATATTCGTATGGGCATGGAATTCCACACGTTTTTGACCTTCTGGCATTAAATCCTTGCGGTCATGATGAACAATCTCTTTGACATCTTGTACATTCATGGTCAATGCATGGGTGAAATTATTATTTTCAACATTCCCACGAACTCGAAGCCATGCCCCTTTGGCGATCATATCGTATTTTTTCAACTCATCATCATCTTTTGCCCATTTCTGCATGGCAAAACTTGATGTGTAGTCAGTCATTTTAAAATTAATAATGTGACGTCCTGTACGAGTTGTTTTCTTCTCAACGTCAAAAACCATCCCCTCAAAAACAATTTGGTTTTCTTCTGTTGTGACTTCAACCATTGGTGTGATTTCGGCATTTTCAAAACCTGCACGGCGCTGTTTGGCACGTTCTTTAAAATCAAATTTAATTTTTGGTGTTTCTTCATCTGGAGGCATAGAAGCTTCCAAAGATTTAACCGCCTCACGATTTTCTTGCACCGCTTTTTCCACCATAGCTTCGCGATTTGACGTAAAATCTTCTCGTAATGCTTGCGTCATCGCTTCATCAGAAATCATGTCTATGGTAAGCTTGCCAAAACCAAACGCTTCAAACTGACGCGCTAGATTAGGTAGATGATTTTTGCGAAAATGGTCATTATTAACAAATGCTGGTGCTTCAATCAATAATTTGGTACCATCATAAGAGACCTTCAATTTGCTAAAAGAAGCCTTGAAACTGGTGCTATCACACGGAGCATGCTCAAAAGCCTCTTCATAGTAGGTTTGCAATAAAGGTTGTGAAAAATCGACAGTTTCTGCCTGAATATCAAAAGTCACTCTGATATCCGCTTGTTTAAAAGTGTTCACCAATCGATAAGACAATTCACGATAGATTTCAATTGGCAAAATTTCCGCAAATGAAAAATGGAACTCCCAGAGGCGAGATACAGAATGTACCTTAACTTCACGAATATCTGCAGATGAAAAAGCAGAAGATTGTCGCATGTCAAGCGGCATATCGATTTGCTCCATCAATTTTTTAAATAATTCTGACATAATGCGTAAACTACCTCAATTCCAAAAACTAAATTTATCTACTAAGGCAAAATACACCTCTTGGTTACCCTATTTTGCCTTCTTTTCTAGTTACGTTATCTTTTAATTTTACCACAAATGAAATCTTTTTTCGACACAAAAGAAAAAGGTCAGAACTGACTGCCTGACCTTGTTATCATTAATTTTCTTTTGTCAAAATTTCAAGAGTTTCGATAAGGTTTTCTGCGTTAACTTCGATAGTATCGCCAGTTGCTTTAATTTTCACTTCAACGATACCGTCAGCAGCTTTCTTACCTACTGTGACACGAATTGGGAGACCGATAAGGTCGCTATCTGAGAATTTAGAGCCGACACGTTCGTTACGGTCGTCAACCAAGACTTCGTAACCTTTAGCAACCAATTCAGCTTCAACTTTCGCTGTCAAAGCTTGTGCTTCTTCATCTTTCACATTGACAGTGATGACGTGTACATCAAACGGTGCCAATTCTTTAGGGAAGTTGATACCCCATGCAAAGCGGTAAGCGCCTTTTGGTGTTTTAGAAACAAAGAGACGGGCATGTTGTTCGATAACAGCTGACAAGATACGGCTAACACCGATACCATAGCATCCCATAATAATTGGAATAGCACGTCCATTTTGGTCAAGGATTGTTGCTCCCATGCTTTCTGAATAGCGAGTACCGAGTTTGAAGATGTGTCCAATTTCGATACCACGAGCAAATTTAAGAACACCTTTACCGTCTGGTGAGATTTCACCTTCTTTAACTTCACGAATATCAACGTATTCCGCTTCAAAATCACGTCCTGGGTTAACACCTGTCAAGTGATAGCCGTTTTCGTTTGCGCCAACAACTGCATTGGCAACATCTTGCACTTTGCGGTCAGCAACGATGCGGACATTTTCAGGAAGGTTAACTGGTCCAAGTGAACCAAAGTTAGCACCAAAGACTTCAACAGCTTCTTCTTCGCTTGCAGGTTCAAGGAAATCAGCTCCAAGATAGTTTTTCAATTTAACATCATTGACTTGGTCATTTCCGACAAGAAGAGCAACTACTGGTTCATTATCAGCAACGAAGAAAAGTGTTTTGATTGTTTGTTCTTCGTCAACTTTCAAGAATGCAGCAACATCATCAATTGATTTGCAATCTGGTGTTTCCACACGTTTGACATCTTCTTGAGCGACAACTTTTGTTGTTGGTTTATATTCATTGCTTGCCATTTCAAGGTTAGCAGCGTAGCTTGATTCTGTTGAGTAAGCAATGGTATCTTCACCTGAAACCAACCATGATGCCAGTTCTTTTTTGATATCTTCTAAAACATCAGCTGGAATTTCATCAATTGAAGCGATTGATTTATCAAGAACCAACCAACGGTCAAGGTCTGTACGATCTGGAGTGATAGCCATAAACTCTTGAGAATCTTTACCACCCATGGCACCACCGTCACCAATGATACCTTTGAAATCAAGACCAGCACGTGTGAAGATAGCTTCATATGCTTTACGGTAATCTTCGTAAGTTGTGTCCAATCCTTCGTAGTCAGCGTGGAAACTATAACCATCTTTCATGATAAATTCACGTGTACGAAGAAGTCCGTTACGAGGACGTTTTTCATCGCGATATTTAGATTGGATTTGGTAAAGGTTCAATGGCAATTGTTTGTATGATTTTACCGCATCACGGACAAGACTTGTGAATGTTTCTTCGTGTGTTGGACCAAGAATGAAGTCTGATTTATCACGGTTTTTAAGTTTATAAAGGTCTTCACCATAAGTTTCGTAACGACCTGATTCACGCCAAAGATCAGCATTCAAAAGTGCTGGGGCAAGCATTTCAACCGCACCAATTTTTTCAAATTCTTCACGCATGATTGCTTTGAATTTTTCAATCGTACGGTTAGCAAGTGGCAAGTAAGCGTAAATACCTGCTGAGACTTGGCGAACGTAACCAGCACGTACCATAAGGGCATGACTGATAACTTGGGCATCGCTTGGCATTTCGCGAAGCGTAGGGATAAGCATTTGTGATTGTTTCATAACAAAATATAACGGTCAAATCATGAAAATAAGTAAGCTCTTCAATCAAACAAGTAGCTCACTTATCTTCTTTTTATAAAAGGCCGTATAAATTCCTTTCTAAAAAATAGGTTTTATTTATAAATTATTGTACTACATCATTTAGGCGTAACCAGATATATCTAAAAGAAAACTCGCATAATATCGTTCCAAGTGACAGCAATCATCAAAACAAGCATGATAACAACGCCAACTAGGGTGATATAAGTTTCGGTTTCTTGTTTAAGCGGTTTACGACGAACAATTTCGATAAGGTTCATCAAAATTTTTCCGCCATCCAAAGCTGGAATTGGAATCAAATTCACAATTCCTAAGTTCATTGACAATAGCGCCAATAAATAAAGAACTGAAGTCAATCCATTTGAAGCAGCTTGACTTGAAGCTTGATACATGGCAACAGGACCACCTAATTTATCCAAACTAAAGTTTGAAATCAAGCCTTTCAAAGCTGTCAGAATAGCTGTCGCGCTTTGCCAAGCCATTTGGAAGCCACCAGTGACCTTGTCCCAGAAACCTGTTTTCAATACTCGAGTGACACCGATATAGTAACTTCCATTATTTTCTTGTGGTGTTATATCCAGCGTTTCAGTCTTTCCTGAGCTGGTTTCAACGGTTACGGAAATCGTATCACCACTTGAAATATTTTCAGTTACTTTTGTGACAGCCTCCGTCAAATCAGACCAATTAGAGATGTCATAATTTTCGATGGATAAGACACGGTCACCACTTTCAACACCAGCTGCCTGCATGGCACCACCGTCAGTTACTTGAATAACATTCGTTGAATTATCTGGTACACCACCTTGCATGAAAACAAGAAAGATAAAGACAATTGTTCCCAAAATAAAGTTATTCAACGGACCAGCAAAGTTTGTGATTAAACGTCCCCAAACTGTTGCATTTTGATATTGCACATCTAGCGGTGCAATACGGATTTCTGTACCGTCTTCCTCGACAATAGTCGCATCATGGTCAACAGAATAGGTTTTCGTTTCATCAAGCACTAGACCTGTGATTTCCAACTTATCCTCTAAATCATAAGCTGTGACATTCATCGGAAGAGCGGTGTTGTCCAACTGCTTTTGTGATAAATTAATACGTGTCACTAAACCGTCTTGATTTAGTGTCAAACTGGCAGGCGTTCCAGTCTTGATTTCCGTCGTATCATCACCCCAACCAGCCATGCGTACATAGCCACCCAGAGGTAGGATACGAATTGTATAAGCGGTACCCTCTTTATCAATATGCGAAAAGATTTTCGGGCCCATTCCGATAGAAAATTCTCGTACTAAGATGCCAGACTTTTTAGCAAAGTAAAGGTGCCCAAATTCATGGACAATAACTAAAATTCCAAAAACGATAATAAAGGTTAAAATTCCGAGCATTTTACTCCTTTCTGTACCAGTAAATTTGATAATCATCCTAATGATCATTCACTAGCCATTAAGCGACAAGAGCGACTTGTCAGCATTAACTCACAATCAAATTAGAAAAGACCAAGGAGATGCATCATTGGAAAGACAAAAATCATTGAATCAAAGCGGTCCAAAATACCACCATGACCAGGGATTAATTTGCCTGAATCTTTTACGCCAAAATGACGTTTGATAGCACTCTCAACCAAATCACCGAATTGACCAAAAACACTAAACAACACAACATAAATAAGCATTGCAAAAAAATTATGCGGTGTATAGACTGCCTTATCAACAAGCATGAAAATCAAAGCAACAATAACAGCACAGACAATTCCTCCAAGACTACCTTCAATTGTTTTATTCGGAGAAACTTTTGGTAACAATTTACGACGTCCAAAACGACGTCCAATCATGTAAGCACCGATGTCAGTCGCCCAAACGATAAACAAAGCAAATAAAACTTTATCTAAACCGCTGATACGAGCATTAACAAGGTTTTGAAAACCGATGCCGACGTAAAGACTAGCCGCAATCGGATAAGAAACATCGTCAAATGAATAATCATCACTGTTTAAAACAGTTCCAGCCAAGAGTAGAAAAACTAGCAAGCCATAAACTGAAAAACTTGAGTCCAGCGGTAGCGATGTAAAATAATTATCCAAAGGCACAGTAAGAACAAAAGCTCCCAACATCGCTAAAACACCTTCAATTGAGAAAAATTCTAGACGTTTCATGCGCAACATTTCTGCCACACCAATCATCGCTAAAAGACCAGCAAAAACTTGGAAAGATAAGCCTCCTGACAACAGAAACGGCAGTAAAATTAGTAAGGCAATCGCCCCCCAAATCACACGTTGTTTCATGACATTTCCTTTCTATATTCCACCAAAACGACGATGACGTCGATTGTATTCAGCAATTGCCTTAATCAGCTCATCTTTTTTGAAATCAGGCCATAAAACTGGTGTGAAATAGAATTCACTATAAGCTGACTGCCAAGGCAGAAAATTACTTAGGCGAAGCTCACCGCTTGTTCGAATAATCAAATCAGGGTCACGGTATAAATACGGTAAGTGGTTTGTCATCAAGTGGTTTGAAATCACATCTTCTGTAATGTCATCAGGATTGATTTTAGCTTCAAGCACTTCTTGGGCAATGTTTTTTACTGCTTCTGTGATTTCTGAACGTCCACCATAATTAAGCGCAAAATTCAAAATCAAACCAGAATTGTGCTTTGTTTTCTCGCAAGCACGTTTCATCGCATCAAAAGTATCTTTTGGCAGGCGGTCGGTTTCACCAATAACTTGCACTTTGACATTATTTGCGTCCAATTCAGGGACATATTTATCAAAGAATTCGACTGGTAAATTCATAATGAATTTAACTTCATCTTCGGGACGAGACCAATTTTCAGTTGAAAAAGCATAGACCGTCAAAACTTTAACACCAAGTTCAGAAGCCGCAATAGTGACGTCTTGCAGAGCATCCATTCCTGCTTTGTGTCCCATGACACGTGGTTGCATACGCTTCTTCGCCCAGCGACCATTTCCATCCATGATGATTCCGATGTGTTTTGGAATCTTTTCAAGGCTTATCGCCTTTTCTTTTTTTCTAAATTTAAACATAACATTTCCTTAAAAGCATACTCGCTATAATATTTTATCATAAATCAGCAATTTTTTCTCCACTTATTACACGCTTTTAAGCAGATTATGCTAGAAAATTCTCCAAATATTGCATTTAAAAAGCCAGACGTTTTTCACATCTGACTTCATGTATTAATCTTTACTTTCAATAGCAGCATCTGTGCTTACTTCCTCAGCAGCTTCTTCAACAACTGCTTCTGTTTCTGTTACTTCTTCGATAACAGTTGTTTCAGGTTCAACAGTTTCTGGTTCTGCACGGTTAATAACACGTTTCAAAGCGCTCAATTCAAATGTCAAGTAAACACCATCAATGTCTAAAACCATTTTTTGGTTATCTTCATCTACTTCGTCAATGACTCCGTAAAGACCACCGATAGTTACAATTTCATCACCTTTAGCTAGTGCTTTAAGCTGATTTTGACGTTCTTGAGCTTGTTTCTTTTGTGAACGTTGCATGAACCAAATCATACCAACCAACACAACCAACATAATAATTGTTCCCATATGTTTCCTCCAAATTTATAATGTCAAAATTTACTATACCAAATTTAAGTTATCAACGCAAGAATTGACCGTTAAATATAGTAATAAAGCAGGGGTTCAACGTGTGAACTATGTCAATGTTTTCACATAAAACACTTGAGTCTGTTCTTTGAATCCTAATTTTTCATATAGATGCTTAGCTGCAATGTTGGCTGATTCAACTGCAATCTGAAAGGCTTTCTCATTTTCAGCAATCAATTGATTCACCAACCTTTTCATAAAATAAGTGCCAATTCCTTGACCGCGACAATCCTCAACCACCGCAAAACCGTAAAAATAGTTATAATCCGTGCTAAAATCAACTGTACAAGAGGACAAAACTGTATCTCCTCTCATGACAGTATACAGCTTGCCATTCTCATCTTCCAAAGCCCCTTTGGCATAATGAAGCGCTTGTTCTTTCGATTCTTTAAAAGCCTTCATTTGGAAATCAGCAATAACTTCAATATGTGCTGTACTAGCCTCAAGAACGGTTAAATCCGTGCGTTCTTCTAAAGGATATGGTTCTCGCTCACGTGTCAACCAATATTCAAAAATCAGGTTCTAACACCATGCCCAAATGCCTGATTAAGTAAGGATTTTTGTCTAAAAAAACACTTCTCAGTCATGATGATTGGTCTTAGTTGATAATCACGTCTAATCTCATCAAATTCACGCCAGAGCGCCTTTGCATACCCCTTTCGACGATGATTTGGGTGAACCAAAATAGCAAGCTCGGCTTCTTGGCAATCAGCATAAACGGTTAATAAAGCCACTAATTTTCCCTCATCATAATCCAAGAAAAACGCTGGCATATCCGCATCAAAATTAAGCTGATTAGACAAATACGGTGTGCGATGTGTCTGGTCAAACGCTTGAACAACCTTGATAAGTTCATTAGCTGCCAACAATTCCTCATCTGTTAAAACATTAGTCCTAATAATTTCCATAATATCTCCTTTTATAATCAAGAACAGGACACCAAGTTGAACTTGGTGTCCTATTATATTTATCTATCATTATACCCATTTGGGTGGCTTGAGTGCCATGCCCATGCTGAGGCAATGATTTTTTCAATGTCGTCAAATTGTGGTTTCCAACCAAGGACTTCACGCGCTTTGTCAGATGACGCGATAAGAGTATCTGGGTCACCAGGGCGACGGTCAGCCAGTTCAGCTGGAATTTCTTTACCAGTCACTTTACGAGCTGCTTCGAGAATTTGAAGATTTGAAAATCCTGTTGAAGAACCAAGATTGAATGCCGTTGACGGATTACCTTCACGAAGGTATTTAACCGCAAGCAAATGCGCATCTGCTAGGTCAAATGGGTGAACATAATCACGGACATTTGTGCCATCTGGCGTGTTGTAATCATTACCAAAAATCATGATTTTTTCACGTACACCTTGTGCCACTTGCAAAATAATTGGTAACAAGTGTGTTTCTGGACCGTGGTCTTCACCGATTGAACCGTCTGGTTTTGCACCAGCAACATTAAAATAGCGAAGCGGTACAAATTTAATACCGTAAGCTTGATCAGACCATTTCATGATTGTTTCCATCATGAGTTTACTTTCGCCATACGGATTGATTGGGCGTTGTGGTGTTGTTTCTTTGATTGGAATTTCATCTGGAATGCCATAAGTTGCTGCTGTTGATGAGAAAACAATGTGCTTCACGCCAAATTCATTCATCACTTCAAGCAATTTGACCATGCCTGCTGTATTGTTATCAAAGTATTTTAAAGGTTTTTCCATTGATTCAGCAACCAATGAATAAGCCGCAAAGTGAATGACAGCATCAATATCTGGATTTTCTGTAAAGACTTTACGCATAAAGTCTTGGTCAGCAAGGTCGCCTTGATAAAATATCGCATCAGGGTGAACCGCAGCACGGTGCCCTGTCACCAAACTATCAACCACGACGACTTCTTCGTCACCTTTTTCAACCAAACGGTCAACCATGTGAGAACCGATATAACCAGCCCCACCAAGCACTAAAATTGACATGTATTTCTCCTATTCTAACCCCACGCTATCTACAAAACGCATAAAGGCAGCTTGACCTTTTTCATCACGTTTGTAAACACCTGCGTCTTCTAAAACACGAACAAAAACTTTTCCGACTTCCTCTTGTACAATATTATACACTGATTTAGCCGTAATATCCGTACGTTTTTTAATATTATCTGCCCAATCTTTGTGATAGTCAGCGATTTCATTATACTGGTTCAAAAGATATTTTTCAACTTCTGACAGTTCATCTTTCAGACGCGGAGGTAAAATAGCTAAGCCCATAACCTCAATCAGACCGATATTTTCTTTTTTGATGTGTTGCACATCAGCGTGCGGATGATAAACACCGTCAGGAAATTCAGCAGTCGTGTGATTGTCACGAAGGACAATGTCCAATTCAAACAAGCCACGACGTTTACGAGCAATCGGGGTCACGGTGTGGTGCGGTGTGTCTCCTGTATAGGCGACAACATCAACGCTATCATCAGAATAATCACGCCAAGCCAAGCGAATGGTTTCAGCTAGTTCAACCAAACGATTTTTATCAGCGCTACGCAAACGAATAACAGACATTGGCCAGTTGACAATACCAGCTGTCACATCAGAAAAGCCTTTGAAATGAAACTCACGGTCTAGCTCTGCTATTTCCATAGGAAAGACATGACGCCCACCTTGATAGTGATTGTGTGTCAAAATTGACCCACCAACAATCGGTAAATCAGAATTTGACCCTGCAAAATACCCTGGGAAAATATCAACAATGTCCAATAATTGCGCAAAAGTATCCTTGCTAATAACCATTGGCACATGCTCAGTATTTAAAATAATGCAGTGCTCATTGAAGTAAGCATAAGGTGAATACTGGAGGCCCCATTTTTCATCACCTAACTTCATACGGATAATGCGGTGGTTAGCACGGGCAGGGTGGTTAATCCTACCTTGGTAACCTTCATTTTCCATGCAAAGTTGGCATTTTGGATATGAGGAAGCTTTGACCAGTTTAGCTTGTGCAATAGCTTTGGGGTCTTTTTCAGGTTTTGATAAATTGATTGTGATTTGAATATCGCCATATTGTGATGGTGTTGTAAAGGCAATATTTTTTGCGATTGCAGCAACTTTAATGTAATCGTTGCGTTTGCTGAGGGCGTAAAAATCTGCGATAGCTTGTTGAGGAGATTTTGCATAAGTATCCCAGAATTTACGGTTCACCTGACTTGGGACAGGCGTGATAAAATTCATTAGCTCAGCACCCAAACAATCTTTTTCAGCCACCAATTCACCAACCTTGCCATTTTGCACGGCTAGGTCAACCAGTTCATCTTTGAGAGCAATAAGCTCTGTTTGCTTCGTTTCTTGCTGTGCACCTTCTTCGCCAACAAGGGCAAGGACACGATTACGCAAGTAAAACATATCATCTGCTGTGTAGTCGCTAACTGCAATGACTTTAGCAACAAAAGTATCTAAAAGTTTCATTTTTCTTCTCTAATCTTACTTATTTTCGAGACAAGACACGTGAGCCACCTGCAACTTCGGCAATGTAGAAAGCTGGCGCATAGCCAATGATTTCTGTATAAACCTTGCCGACATTTTGGGTGAATTCATCAACTTTATCTTTAGCGACAATGGCAATACCGCAGCCACCAAAGCCCGCTCCTGTCATACGAGCTCCAAGGACACCTTCTTGTTGCCAAGCGGTATGAGCAAGGGTATCAAGCTCAATACCAGTCACTTCGTAATCATGCTCAAGTGATACATGTGAGGCATTGACCAAACGACCAAATTTTTCAAGTTCACCTGCAATCAAAGCTTCTTTGGCTTGAAGAGTGCGTTGATTTTCCCAAACAGCGTGACGAGCACGTTTGAGACGATTAGCATCTTTAATGAGGTAACTGTATTCATCAAAAGCTTGCAAATCAAGTTCACCAAGTGTCTTGATATCAAGCACTTGATTCAATTCTTCAACGGCTTTTTCACATTCGGCACGACGTTCATTGTATTTTGAATCAGCCAATTCACGGCGTTTGTTAGTATTCATGATAACAATGACATTGTCACCTAAATCAAGCGGCACAAGGTCGTATTCTAATGTGTTGGTATCAAGGTAAATAGCTTGCTTGTCAGCTCCCATACCAATAGCAAATTGGTCCATGATTCCTGAATTAACGCCGATAAATTCATTTTCCGTTTGTTTACCAATTTTTACTAAGTCAAGACGGTCTAAGTTGAGGTCAAATAATTCTTCAGCAACAATTCCGACCAAGAGCTCTAACGAAGCTGATGATGACAAGCCTGAACCGTTTGGAATATTCCCATTGACGTAAAGGTCAAAACCAGTATTAATCGTATACCCAGCTTCTTGCAAGAATTTAATGACACCTTTTGGATAATTCGTCCAGTTGTCTTTTTTATCAAAGACAAGGTTAGCAAGGTCAACCTCGATAATGCCTAAATCAGCAAAGTTTGCTGAATAAAAACGAAGTGTTTGATCGTCACGTTTGCGAGCTGCACCGTATGTTCCAAGGGTGATAGCCGCTGGGAAAACATGACCGCCATTGTAGTCTGTATGTTCACCAATCAAATTGATACGTCCTGGTGAGAAAAAGGTTGCGTCTGCTTCATTGCCAAATACGGCTGTGAAGGCTTCTTTTAATTCTATAACTTTCATGAGGGTCTCCTTTTTTAACTTTTTCTATGATTACGTTTTCATTGTACACCTGTTGATGTTCCAAGTCAATAAAATTTACTAAATTTTTACTTAAAATTTTTGTTATGTTATTTTTTGTGCTACAATAAAAGTAAGAAAGAAGGGATAACTTATGGCTACATTAAAAGACATCGCAAAGTTGGCAAAGGTTTCATCAGCAACCGTTTCTCGGGTGCTTAATCAAGATGCTACCCTTTCTGTTAGCGAAGAAACACGGCATCGCATTTTAACCGTCGCTGAAGAGCTGGGGTACGAAAAGCACAAACGCAGCACAAATACCTTACAAGAACGGCAAAAAATTGCTATTGTGCAATGGTACAGTGAGCAAGAAGAACTCAATGACCTCTATTATTACAGTATTCGTATCGGACTCGAAAAACGTGCTCAAGAGTTGGGCTATGATATTATTCGTTACTTTAATAATGATATTTTAACGATTTCTGAAAACATCTGTGGTATTATTGCCATTGGTAAATTTTCTAGCGCACAAATTTCAAAACTCGAAAAATTGTCTCAAAATCTTGTGTTTGTTGACAGCGACACACTCAATGCAGGACACCCTTGCGTGACCACTGATTTTGATAATGCTGTTATCAAAGTGCTTGATTACTTTATGGACCAAGGATTCACAAAAATTGGGATGATTGCTGGCGAAGAACGCACAACCGACCAACAAGAACTCATTGTTGACCAACGCTTCCGTACTTTCAAAAATTACGCCTATGAAAATAATCTCTACAATCCTAACTACATATTTGTCGGAGATTTTTCAGCACAAGCAGGATATGAGTTAATGAAAAAAGCCATTACCGAACTTGGTGACGACCTCCCTCAAGCTTTCTTTCTTGCCAATGACACCCTTGCAATCGGTGCGCTTCGCGCTCTCCAAGAAGCTAGTATCATTGTGCCAAATCGCGTTAGCCTCATCTCTTTTAACGATACCCCACTAACTAAACAAGTCTTTCCAGCCTTATCAAGCATCACTGTCTATACCGAAGAAATGGGACGGACTGCCGTTGACATCCTTAACCGCCAACTTATCAACCATAACACTATCCCAACAATGACAAGACTTGCAACCACTCTAACATTACGAGACAGCACGAAATAAAAGACGTTAATAAAAAGAGTTCCAAATTAAATTTGGAACTCTTTTTATTTCATATTTTGCCCGACTTTCATGCAAAAGGCATCCCATGGTTGAAGTTGATGATTTTCAAAATCAGCAAGTTCTGCGGTATTGCTGATGATAGTTTCTTGGTAGCCAAGGTCGCATTCAAATGGTTGCGCTTGGTTCGATAGGTTAGCCACAACAAGATAAGTAGCATCCACAGTTTTTCTGAGATAGGCAAAGACCTTATCTGCTGTCTCTAAAAGTTCAAAATCCGCATCAATCAACCACTCATTTTCCTTGCGAAGCGTGATGAGTTTTTGATAAGTATAGAAAATAGATTCTGGATTGTCTAAAGCAGCTTGAACATTGATGTCCTGATAGTTTGGATTAACTGGCAACCAAGTCTTATCAGCTGTTGAAAATCCTGCATTCTTGCTACTATCCCATTGCATTGGCGTTCTAGCATTATCGCGTCCAATCATGCGAATACTGTCTAGCACTTCTTCTGACGTCTTACCATTTTCAAGCGCTTCTTTGGCAAAATTGAGCGACTCAATGTCATCAATTTCTCCTAAATCCTTGAAAGGATAGTTAGTCATGCCGATTTCTTCTCCTTGGTAGATGTAAGGCGTACCACGCATTAGGTGCAAGCAAATCGCTAGCGCTTTGGCTGATTTTTCACGATAAGTGTCTGTGTCTCCCCAAATCGATAAAACACGTGGCAAATCATGATTGTCCCAAAAAAGCGAATTCCAGCCCTGACCAAGCTCAAGCTCTGTCTGCCACTTGTTGAAAATGGCTTTAAGTGCAGGAACATTTAATTCTTTTTCGTATTCCCATTTTGAAGCATTTGGCTTGTGTTGCAGACCGATATGTTCAAATTGAAAAACCATTGATAATTCTTTTTCATCTGGGGATGAGTACTGCTTAGCAATTTCTGGTGTTGCGCCCCAAGTTTCGCCAACCGTTAACAAATCCTTTCCAGCCAAGGTTTCTTGATGCATTTCTTTGAGATAATCATGCAATTTTGGTCCATTATTAGAAATTAATTGGTCTGGCATTTTCCCAATCATGTCAATCACGTCCATACGAAAGCCAGAAATACCTTTGTCAATCCAGCGATTCATCATATCGTAAACAGACTTGCGTAATGCGAGATTTTCCCAATTCAAATCTGGCTGTTTCTTGCTGAAAAAGTGCAAATAATATTGCCCAGTTTTGCCATCATATGCCCAGGCAGAGCCACCAAAAATAGAATCAAGCTCATTTGGTTCATCACGCCAAATGTAAAAATCACGGTATGGGCTGGCAGGATTTTCACGCGCTTCAACAAACCAAGCGTGTTCATCTGATGTGTGATTAACCACCAAATCCATGATAATACGAATACCACGCGCTTTTGCCTGCGCTAGCAATTCTTCCATGTCAGACATATCTCCAAAAATATCCGCAATCGCCTCATAATTTGAAATATCATAACCATTATCATCCATCGGAGACTGATAAACGGGAGAAAGCCAAATCGCTGTAATACCAAGCTTTTGTAAGTAGTCAAGTTTACTGATAATCCCTTGCAAATCACCAATTCCATCACCATTTGAATCCTTAAATGATTTTGGGTAAATTTGATAAATGGTTGCTTTATGCCACCAATGTTTTTCCATAGTGCACCTCTATTTTGATTTATTTGTCTTTATTTTAACGCTTTCTTGTTATTTGTGCAAGCGTTTGCGTTATAAAAAATAGAAAGGAAGCTAGGAGTTTGCCCAGCCACCTTTAGATTATAAGAAAGTAACTTCTTCCCCGTTTTCTTTAACTGCGTAGCTTAACTCTTTTAAATTAATTTGGGCTTCCGCAACCACACTGCTACCTTGATTACGGCGAGTGATTACAAGCGTATTTTCATCTAATATCTCTACATCAATACTGCCATCCAGGGCAAAAGCAGCCGATTGATTACGGAAAGTAAATAATTTTAGCAAAGCTTGAACAACTGGACGTTTGACTTCTTCTGCAATTTCGCTACTGCTATAATAATGACGATTAATATTGCGACCTTCTTTTGTTTTTTCTAACAATTCAAGATCATTTTTACCAGCTAAAAAGCCAACATAATACACTTGTGGAATGCCTGGCGCGAAAGCTTGAATCAAACGAGCTAAGAAATATTTCTTGTCATCATCCCCAAGCGCAGAATAGTAAGTTGAATTGATTTGGTAGATATCAAGATTATTATACTCGGCTGTTGAATATTTTCGGTTGACGTTGGCACCTACTTTATAAAGTTCATTTGACGTGTAATCAATTTCCTCATCCGTCAAGATATCTTTGACATCAACAACTCCAATACCATCGTGCGTATCAAGTGTCGTAAATTGTTTCATGGGAGACATTTTAAGCCATTTCGCCAAACGATTAACATTTCCGCTGTAAAGGCTATAAAGAACCACCATCGGAAGGGCAAAATCATAAACATAGTAATCGTGCTCAGCGATCTTAAACTGGATTGAATAGTGCTCATGAATTTCTGGAAGCAACTCTGTACCAGATTCCGCAGCAATGCTGCGGACTTTATCAAGCAATTCCCAGATTTCTGGTTCTACAAAGAAATCATTAGTATCTAATTTTTTAACTGCATAAGCAAAAGCATCTAATCGAATAAGGTCGCAACCATTTTCAGCTAAATGCGCGATGGTCTTTCGAATGAAATCCATGGTCACGTCTTTTGTCACATCAAGGTCAATCTGCTCTTCACCAAATGTGTTCCAGAGATGCTCAACTGAACCGTCCGCAAAGTGAATTCCTTGTTTTGGTGCGCGGTCTTTACGCTTGTAAATCAAATCCACATCAGCTTGTGTCGGACGATTTTCTGGCCAAAATTTATCCCAGTTAAGAAACATATCCTTGTAAGCACTAGCTTCGTGCTTTTCCTGATAATCTTTGTAATATTTTGATTGACGAGAAATATGGTTAATCATGAAATCAAACATGAGATAATACTTCTCACCCAATGCCTTCACGTCATCCCAATCCCCAAATGCAGCATCAACCTCATCATAATCGACTGGCGCAAAACCACGGTCACCTGTTGACGGGAAAAATGGCAAAAGATGAACCCCGCCGACAGCTTCTCCAAAATACTTGCCAAGATTTTCATTTAATTCTTTCAAATTCTTTCCCAGACTATCTGAGTAAGTAATAAGCATTGTTTTATTTTGTATTGTCATAGTTACTCCTTTACCCTTTTGGATTTTAGCACCCAGCAAAAGTTGAACTCGGGCTACAGGCTGGGTGAAAAAGATGAGCCTCCTTGTGTCTTAATGACACTGCGTCGACTCCTTATTTCACTGCGCCGTTGCTCATTCCTGAAATGATATGTTTTTGGAAAATGAGGTAAACGATTGTGATAGTAATAATACCAACGACGTATGATGCAAAGCTTGGTCCGTAGTCGCTGAGGTATTGTCCTGTGTAGTTGTATTGAAAAAGTGGCAATGACCAAGAGTCTGATGATTTATTCAGCATCAAGAGTGGAAGCATGAAGTCATTCCAAAACCAAAGTGCATTGATAATCAAAGTTGTAGCGTGCATTGGTTTTAACATTGGAAAGACGATTTTGCGATAAGTTGTGAATTTATCAGCACCATCAATCTCAGCTGCTTCATCCAAACTGTCAGGAACACTTAACTTGATGTATCCGACATACAAGAATAAGGTTTGTGGTACAGCATATGTTAAGTACAAGATAATCAAACCCCAAATATTAGTCAAGCCAAGTCGACTCATCATCACTGTGATTGGAATCATGATAACTTGAAATGGCACAAAAATTCCCAAAATCAACAAACTGTACATGATATTGAAAGCTCGTTTTTTGCTCATATTACGAGCAATTGAATAAGCAGCCGCAGGAATAAATAAAGTCACCAAAATCACTGATACAACGGTGATAATCGTTGAATTTAAGAAATAATGTCCGATGCCATCAGCAAGCAAGCGTGTGTAGTTGCTTAGAGTGACAGGATTTGGAAAAGCAAAGAAATGTTGCATGATATCCTTAGTTGTCTTAAACGAACTAAAGACAGTTGCTAATAAAGGAATCAAAATCAGAATTGAACCCGCAATTAAGAGCACATATTTCCAAAAAGTATTATAACGTTCTTCTTTTTTCATCTCTCACTCCTATACTTCAAAACGACTTGATAATTTAAGTTGCAACACTGAAACAAGAACAATGATGGCAAAAAGAATCAAGGCAATTGCGTTAGCATAACCGTATTGGTTACTTGAAAAGGCATAATTGTAAACCAAAAGTCCGATTGATGTTGTTGAATTACTTGGTCCACCACCAGTCAAAGCAAAGATTTGGTCAAAAGCTGTTAAGCCACCTTTTAGTGCCATGATAAAGACCATAGAAATACTTGGTAACAGATATGGTAATTCAATGTTCCAGAACGTTTGTTTGCTATTTGCGCCATCGATTGCTGCCGCTTCTGTGATTTCACTTGGAATGGTTTGAAGACCAGATAGGAAGAGAATAATCGGCATGGCAACACCTTGCCACAACATAACAAAGATTGCTGCAAAAACAGCACCGCCAGTTGTTCCTAAAAGACTTGTTTTTAAACATTCAATATTCAAAGCTTCGCCGATAGCAGGCAAACCATAGTTAAAAACTTGTTTAAAAATCAAAGACACTGTCAACCCTGACAAAACAGCTGGGAAAAAGAACCAAGCTCTAAAGAACGTTTGACCTTTGATTTTAGTATTCAAAGCACGCGCCACCCAGATACCAATCACAATTTCACCGACAATTAACGCAATGGTCAAAATCAAAGTAAAGCCAAGAGCTTTAAAGAATTTGGTATCCGTTAGCAAGATTTTATAATTGTTGACACCAACAAAATCAAAATTGTAAGTCAATCCAGTCCAGTTTGTAAAACTGTAGAAAGCACCTTGAATCATTGGGAAATAGAAGAAAATTGCTTGTAAAATCAAGGGAACAATCAAGAACACCCAGCCCCAATATTTATTTAAAAATTTTCGCATTCTAGTTTCCTCCTACTTCGTCACATCGGCTTTCATCGGATTGAAAAAGGCATTTAATTCATCTGTATATTGCTTAGCATCTTCGCTCATCAAATAATTGGCTGTCAAACTCCAGAAGTCTTCTTCGCTTGTCCAATTTTCACCCAGCCAAACATAGTGCTTATCTGTAAAAGCTAATCGATAAAGCGGAGCAAGGGGAGAGTTCTCATCTTCAACCACACCATTTACAGATACTGGTGAGCCATCGACGTCATAATATTTTTGCATTGCTTTAGCTGAAGCCATATAAGAAATGAATTTTTCGCACTCTTTTTTGTGTTTGCTTGCTGATGAGATAGACAAAGCCAAATCACCTGCACCAACAGTCACTTCTTGACCAACTTCATTCCCAGGAAAGGCAAAGGTTGAGATGTCAAATTTAGGGTCTTGTTGCTTAATGGCTGCTAATACCCATGAACCGCCAGGTAACATTAAAGCTTTTTCAGTCGCAAAGGCTACAACAGAATCATTATAAGAAGCCCCTTCCCAGTTAGTTTGTTGATTTCCTTTTTCAGCCAATAAATCAAGACGTTTCAAGACATTTTTTACTTCTTTGTCATCTGTTGAAATAGAATTCACCGGAGAAAAACGAAGATAATCATTTGCCTTATCACCGCTGCCAGTCACACTGATATAAGCTAGTTGGTGATAGCCATTTAAAGTCCAACCTTCACTACCAGCAAGCGCAAACGGGGTTTCGCCGTCAGCTTTAATCTGTTTAACAAGTGTTTCAAATTCATCCCAAGTTTCTGGAACTTTGAGGCCTAATTCTTCAAATTTTGTCTTGTTAAAATAAATCCCTGAAACGTTGGCTGATAGCGGGACGCTATAAATTTTGCCGTTGACAGCATAATTTTTTTCGTAATGATTTTTGATGTTTTTAAGATATGATTTTCCAGTCATATTCTCAAAGTAACCTGCTTTTGCCCACTCTTTAAAATCAACGTTCTGAGGGTAAATGTTAATGACATCCGGAGCATCACCTGCAAGCATACGTGTTTTTAGAACAGTACCAGCACTTGGCACACTGGTCATTTTGACATGGATTTTTGGATTTTCTTTTTCAAAATCCTTAATGATTTCTTTTAGCGTATCAACCATTTCTGTTTTTTGGTTGAAATATTCGATAGTTACCTTGCCATCATTAGAGGAATCACTGTTTTTTGAACAAGCTGTCAATGTCAAAGCAGCTGCCGCTGTCAACATTGCCACTCCAGTCACTATTAATCGTTTAGGCCATTTCATGGAAAACCTCCTTATTGTTTCACGAAATAGTATTGTTTGCTGAGGTAATCACCTTGTGGGAGAATCGCTATGAGGCCCGCGTACATGAGCTCTGCTCCTGAGTAAACTTGGTCTGTTCCTTGCAAGCAGTAAAGAGCTTCTTCTTCCAAACCTTTCAGCTTAAGTGTTGTTTCAATGATTTCAATGGTTGAAAGTGTGCGAACATAAGTGACAACTACCTTATCTTCATAAACAAATTGAACCGCTGCTTCATTTGACCCTTCTTCTGGATTAATCAAGCGATATTGCTTACCAAATTGAATCACTGGACGAATCTCTTTGTAATGAGCGACTTGAGCAGCAATTACATCTTTTTCAGCTTGTGGCAAGCTTTTCAAATCAAGTTCATAGCCAAGATTTCCCATCATGGCAACATTACCGCGAGTTTCAATCGGTGTTGTGCGTCCCATTTGGTGATTAGGACTTGCTGATACGTGAGAGCCCATTGAAATGGTTGGGTGAAGGTAACTTGAGCCGTATTGAATTGGCAAACGTGAAATGGCATCAGTATTGTCACTAGCCCAAACTTGTGGGAAATAGCGCATCATACCAAGGTCATTTCGACCACCACCACCTGAGCAAGATTCAAAGAGAATGTTACTATGCTTTTCTGTCAAATAAGACACCAAATCATACAAACCTAGCATGTAATCATGAGATTGCATTTGGGTCGCAAGATAAGTATCACCATTTCCGATATTTGTGATGTTACGGTTATAATCCCATTTAACATAATCAATAGTATTTTCTGTCAAAATCTTATCAATAGCTGCCTTGATGTAGGCTACGACATCAGGATTTGCAAGGTTGAGCACCAATTGATTACGAGAATAAGTATGACCACGACCTTCAGCTTGAATAGCCCAATCTGGATGCGCACGATAAAGATCACTATCAACAGAAATCATTTCTGGTTCAAACCACAAACCAAATTTCAAACCTTTGGCATGCACTTCAGCAATCAAGTCATTCAAAGGCCCACCGAGTTTTTCTTCGTTGACAACCCAGTCACCAAGCGCACGATTATCATCAAATCGATTACCAAACCAACCGTCATCAAGAACAAAAAGCTCGATACCAAGTTTGCTTGCTTCGTCAGCTAAATCAAGCAATTTTTCTTTTTTGAAATCAAAATAAGTCGCTTCCCAATTGTTAATGAGAATTGGACGTTCAGCATGTGCAAATTGTTTTGGCATGATATGATTTTGCACAAACAACTGGCTTTCTTGGCTCAAGTGTGTCAAACCTTTTGCCGAATAAGTCATCAAAGCCACTGGCGTTTCAAAATTATCTCTAGCTGCCAATTGCCAAGCAAAGTTATCATCATTAATACCAATCCCTAAGCGAACTTCATTCAATTGATTTTTTTGAACAAAAGCTTGAAAATTACCACTATAAAGTAGCTGCAAAGCAAGGGCACTGCCAGCATCCTCCGTCGCTGTCCTATCACACAAAATCACAGCTGGAGTCTGAGCATGACCAGAAGCTCCGCGATTTGAAGCAATGCTAAAGATACCTTGCTCGACCATTTGACGACGAACTGTTTTCTCACGCGCATAAGCTCCTTGCAAAGTCACCACATCATAATTTCCAGCAGGTACATCAAGCATAGTTGATAAAGCACGGTTGATGATAACAGCTTTATCGGATAGATTACTAATCTTAGCAAAGGTTGAAATAGTTGCACGATCTGCATAAGCTGTGTAATAAAGCGTCAGACGCAATTTAGCAAATTCATCTTCTAAGATAAACACTAATGTTTCAGCACCTTCCATTGAATGAGGACTAGGTAATCCTGTTGCCTCAACAACTCCATGTAAAATATGACTATCTTTTAACTTAAATTGTGTTAATTCATTGTTATCATGTTGAATTTTAAGTGATGGGCAACGAAAGTCACCAAAGCCATGCACACCAAAGATTTGACGTTGGGTATCATAGCTAAACGTACGATTATCGGGAGTCGGATTGCCTGAAAAAGCATGATCTTTCTCAAATATCGCATTTGAACCGTGATAGTTAGCGATTTTACCCCCAATATGACGAAGAAGTAAATCACCTTCTCGATTCTCAATAATCATTGACATCTCTTTACTCTGAATATAGAAAAGATTTCCTTTGATTGTAATTCCCACAAGTTTTCCTCCTCTACTTTTACTAAAATTTTACCACCAAATTACCCCTTGTTGAATGGTAGGATGTTGGACAAATATGGTAAAATGTTGCTTATAGAGGAGATGATAGTTTGAACGTTCTAAATACCTATAACGAATTTGATACCAATAATTTTGATCTAAATGTTGACCACTATGGGGCTGAAATTTGTGACAAAAACTACTCTTTTGGTCCAACTATTCGTGATAATTTTGTTCTGCATTTTATTGTTGATGGTAAAGGAAAATTTACTATTGATGGCCAAACCACTGAACTTGGTGTTGGTGATATGTTTATCCTTCCCAAAGGAAAAGTGACCTTTTATCAAGCTGATAAAGAACATCCTTGGACATACCTTTGGGTCGGATTTAGCGGTTCAAAGGCTGAAAGTATTTTAAGTAAAACTCAGCTACTAGAGCAATACTTCTGCCATTCAACACTTAAGTCCAAGGTTCTTGATCAAATCGTCAAATTAACTCAATTTCGCGATCAAAAACTTGATGACGTGACTGAACTCCAACTGATTGCTGAACTTTACAAACTACTTGCTTACCTAATAGAAGAATCTCCCAGTAAAGCAATTTCTGATGGTAGTATTCTTATTCAAAATTATATTAGACAAACTAAAAAAATAATTCATTCACAATATGGAACTTCTTTAAAAGTGGGAGAAATTGCTAATAAACTCAATCTCAACCGCAGCTACCTCTACAAGATTTTCAAAGAAGAAACTGGCTATTCGATCAAAGATTATATCGTCCAAGTCCGCATGGAAAAAAGTGCTGATTTACTTACCAACACTACTTTTCATATCTCAGAAGTCGCAAACGCCGTAGGCTTCACAGATGGTCTCACATTTAGTAAAGCCTTTAAAAAATACTTCAACCAAAGCCCAAGCAATTACCGCAAAACACTAAAAAATTAAGCAAAAAGCGTTAAGATTCTCTTACCTAACGTTTTTTTACAACACCCAAAATCCTCCAAGAGACTAAGCTCTTGGGGGTGAAATGAAATATATAACTAATCGACTTTAACAAGTCTGACGTTATCGATGTTTAACCATTTGTTAGCAGAGGCATTGACGTAAATGCCGATTTCACATTGTCCGTTTGTGATTTGGATGTTATCAATCGTGTACGTTTTCCATGTGCTAGAGTCTTTAAGGGAGATGTTTTGCTCACTGCCGCCATAATTTTTGATATAAAGCTGAGCAGTCTCAAGGCTAGTGTCCCCCATAGCATCAATACTTAATTTGTAAGTACCTGAGCCGAGGTTGCTAATCATTTGATAAATGGAACTTTCAAAAGCTGTGTCTGACCAGAAAGTGAGCTTGTAACGTGTATCGTCGTAAACTTCTGTCTTGATACCTACATTTTGACTGTTGGTCCATTTGTTCCAAGAAGATGGGGTTTCGGTATAACCGTTCCATTCAAAACTGTTATTAGCAACAACGTTTGTTAGGTTAGCGTAATTAAAGGCTTTGACGGCGCGTAGAGCATTTCCTGAGAAATCAAAGACCGCTTGATTTTCCCATTCATTACCCGTCACATCTGAAACACCAAGATATGACATACCTGCTTGTGTTGCCCATGAGACATTGCCGTTATACCAGAGTGGTTCCCAATAGAAGAAACCGAGACCGTTGTTATTTTTGACGTCTTTAATTTTATCAACCAAGTCTGTCAAAAATTCATACTGACCGTCTTGGCTAGCTTTGTAACCACCAGCAGTCTCTTCTGTTGCCGTAAAGGCATTTGTTTTCTGGTCAGCATTATCAAGGGTATTTGCATAAGCTGTTTCAACCACAACAACTTTTTTGTTATAACGTTCGCTGATATTATCCATATTTTCAGAGAGTTCTGCTAATGTGCCATGCCAATATGGGTAATAGGAAATGCCGACAATATCAAAATCAACGGATTGATTGGTAATTTCATCAAGCCACCATTGGAAAGCTGATTTGTCACCGCCGTCTGCTAAATGGAGCATGATAGGTGTATTACTTGTCTGCGTATCTTTCACAGCTTGAACACCAGATTTTAGGAAATTTGCTAGGCGAGTGAATTCTTGACCGTCACCACCCCAACTTTTCCCGTAAGGCCAAAGCATGCCGCTGTTTAATTCGTTTCCGATTTGCACCATATCAGGGTAAATGCCTTGTGATTTCATCTGATTAAGGACATCAGCCGTGTAAGAATACACTGTTGAATTTAATTGTTCAAAGGATTGATTCTGCCAAGCTTTGGGAAGATTTTGTTTTCCAGGATCAACCCAGAAATCGCTGTAATGAAAATCGAGTAAGACTTTCAAGCCTTTATCTTTAGCACGTTTGGCTAATTTGAGTGTTCTGTTTAAGTCATTGGTCCCTGCGCCGTAAGCATTGCCATTTGCATCATAGGGGTCAACCCAGAGTCGCAAGCGAACGTAGTTAACACCATTTTCTTTCAGAATGGTCAGCGGGTCTTTTTGAGTACCATTACTCTTATAAATCGCTCCGCTTTGTTCCATTTCATCAAGAATCGAAATATCAGCTCCGTTGATGAACTCATCTGCTTTAGTCACGGTATTTCCAAGCGCAGCAAGACCAATAAGTGCAACAGTCGTCAAAAAAATCTTTTTTAGTATTTTCATAATCTTTCTCCCTAGCTTTTTTAGAATAGGTTAGGAAAAATAAAACATTACAAAGGCTACGGCACTTTCTGGGTCACGTGTTAATTTAATGTATTCAGCACCTTTTGTAGCTGCTAACTTTATACCAAGCGCGTCAGTATCTTTCTTAATATCTTCGTAGAATGAGTTGACTTGCGGAGCAAGCACAATCATGTCAAAATCTCTCATAATCTCATAATGTGAACCGTAAGCACCTGCTGACGCTGTGATGTTTGCACCTGTGGCAGCGGCACCTTCAGTAAGAGCATTAGCAAGCATAGCACTTGTACCAGCACCAGCACAAAGGACCAAAACGTTGATTGGTTTGTCAGTTGTGACTTTGACAGCTGGTTTTTCCTCAACAACTTTTTCAGCTGCTGCTTTTACTGGAGTTGCACTTTCAGCAGCAGTTTCTTGCGCAGCAATTTCAGCTTCTTCTTCAAGAAGTGATGCGTCATAAGCTTTAATGAATGGGAAGTAGATAATCGCATCAACAACGATTAAAACAAGGACAAGAACAACAGCTAGAAGGCTAACGCCTGTACCAAGAATAAGTCCGATTGGCGCTGGTGTTGCCCAAGGAAGAACATACATGAAGCTATTCATCTGAAGCACATCAACAAAGAATTTGAAAATCCAAACGTTGGCAATTGGTGCCAAAAGGAATGGAACAAAGAAATAAGGGTTAAGAATAATTGGTGTTGCAAAAAGCAAAGGTTCGTTAACGGCGAAGCTGACTGGGATAAATGAAGCCTTACCAACAGCTTTCAATTGTTTTGATTTGGCAAATAGCAAGAAAAGATAAGGGACAACAAGTGTTGCACCAGTACCACCCATAGTACCAACGAAATTACCAAGACCAACAGTCAAAACGTTTGAAGCATGTTCACCAGCTTTGAATAATTGAAGGTTCGTTTCAACATTAGCATAGATAATAGCTGCGATAGCTGGCTCTACAATTGACGGACCATGCACACCAACGAACCAGAAGAGCGCCATAGCACCCCAGATAATAGCAATTCCAAGATAACCGTCTGCTGCTGTAAACAATGGTTGAAGAAGTGTAATAACAGCTTCTGCAAATGATGCTCCAAAGAAATAACGAATGATAGTATCAATGATAACAGCTGCAAATACGGCAAATGAGAATGGGAAGATATCACGGAATGTTTGCGAAATCGTTCCTGGTACTTCTTTTGGCATCTTGATAGTGATGTCACGAATAACACAGAATTTGTAAACATTAACAGTGATAAAGGCAGCTACAAAGGCGGCGAGGATACCTTTTGTCCCCATATAACCACTAGCAAAACCACCGTCAAGCTCATCAGCACTCAACATCAAGAAGCTGACAATTGAGGCAAGCATAACAGAAACCGCATTGATTTTCTTATTACCTGGCATCTTACGGTTAACAGATTCTGCCAAGCAACGTGCAGTTGTTGCTGAAACCAGAAGCGCAACGACACCCATTGAGTAGTTATAAATCTTCCAAAGCCAATTTGAGAAATCTTCTGGCAAAGTCACTCCGAACACATCTGGAATCGATGCAATCAAGATAAAGATACTAGAAAAGAGAATCGCTGGCATTGCCGCAAGGAAACCATCACGAATGGCACCTAAATAAATGTTACGAGAAACTTTTTCAAAAAAAGGTTTCCCTTTTTCAATTTGTTGAATGAGTTTGTTCATGATACAACTCCCTAAGAACCTAGGCTTGGCTAGTCATCTCTAATACGTCTTAAGGGTAAGCAAGACCTGTCAGAAATGACTATTGAGAATAAGGATACTCACTGAAAATCGAAGTCAGGCTAGGCGACGCTGATGCAGATTAAACTGAAGTTCATCAAATCAAGTCAACAACGCCTGCATTTGATTTTCAAAGAGTGTAAGATTTTACCAAGCCATGTTCCGTCCTTTCTTTTTTCAAAAATTAGCGATTTTTATATAATTCAATAAAATCCGTAATGAGGTCACGTAGCAATAAGGTTGTCATCAAGTGGTCTTGACCGTGAACAAAGATGAAACCAAGTTCCAAATCTTCACCGCCTGCTTCTTGTGCTAACAATTGTGTTTGCGCATTGTGAGCTTTAGCCAAATTTTCGTCAGCATCTTTAATCGCTTTATCAACATTATCAAAGTTGCCAGAGCGAACTTCCTTAAGCAATTGAAGAAGTGTGCTCCTTGCATCACCTGAGTAAGCCACAATTTCAAAACCTAACATTTGTAATTCTTTTTTATCCATTTTCTAAATCCCCTATTCTACAATTTTTGTATCGCTAATGTGTTTGTACCAGTAAGCTGACGCTTTTGGATAACGTTTTTGTGTTTCAAAATCCACATAGAACAAACCATAGCGTTTATTATAACCATTTGACCATGAGAACAAATCCATCAATGACCAAAGGAAATAACCTTTAACATTAACCCCAGCATCAATTGCTTTGGCAAGAGATTGCAGGTAAACTTTCAAATAATCAATACGCGGTTGATCTATGATGATACCATCGTCAAATTCATCTTTATAGCCCATACCATTTTCTGTGATATAGATTTTATTGTAATGTGGGTAATCTGCTTTGATACGAAGAAGCAAGTCATACAGACCTTCTGGATAGATAATCCAATCCCAGTCCGTTCTTGGAATACCTTCTTTGTAAATGCGTTCGCCAATACCTTTAACTTTGTAAACAGATGTTCCTTTGTCACCTGTACCGTTGTGATGAATGGCATTTTCGCCATTGTAGGCTTTAACAAAGTGACATTGGTAATGATTGATACCAAGATAATCGTTGCGGTGACTGGCTTTTTTCATTTCCTCAAAGTCACTATCAAGGAAATCGTAGCTGGCATTGTTAGCTGCGCAGATTTCGTTAAGCGCTTCCATTGTTTCGTTTGAATAATAACCTAAATAAGTTGCATCCAGTAAAAATCGAATAGAAAGGGCATCATCTAAGAAAGCAGCATGTTTATCTTCTTTACTATCTGTTGCTGGGTATTTTGTTTCAAGAGAATGTACCACACCAATTTCACCTTGGTAGCCACCGTCTTTGAACAAATTAACCACACGCGCATGCGCATACATCATATTGTGCAGACATTGAATGACTTTTGACAGGTCATATTTGATTCCTGGTGGGAAAATACCAAGCAAATATTGGTTGGTTGCTACTGGGTAAATTTCATTGAATGTACTCCAATGACGAACTTCTGTAAATTCTTCAAAACAGAATTTTGCATAGTTAACAAAAGCTTCAATCGTATCACGGTTTAAAAAATCACCATTGTCAAACAAAACTTTTGGCGTGTCAAAGTGATGAAGCGTGACAAAGGCTGTGATGTTACGTTTTTGACATTCCGCAAACACTTTGTGGTAATAATCAACTCCTTCTTGGTTGACCTCACCAGTACCATTTGGGAAGATACGGCTCCAAGCAATGGATAACCGAAGTCCGTTGACACCAAATTTTTCACAAAGTTCAATATCTTGTGGGTATTGATGATAAAAATCACTAGCAGGGTCTGGACTGAAACGCCCTTGTTCTGCTAAGAAATCATCCCAAGCTACTGGACCTTTACCGCCTTCTTTAGTAGCTCCTTCAACTTGGTAGGCTGCTGTTGCACCACCAAAAATAAAATCTTCTGGTAATTGATACATAATTTTCTCCTTATTTCAATAAGCGTTGAATGTGAATCACAAGGTAAACACGTTCACTACGCGATAAATCTATTTTTAATTCTTGTCCAATCAAATCATAAATGGCTTGCCCAATTTGATAGGCTTTCGGATAATCTGATTTCACATATTCTTCCAAATTAATCAACGATGCATTGTCTTGCTGGTTCATCTGCAATCGATTAATGAGGTAGGTTAAATGAATCATCAAACGGTCGTAAAGATTACTATTTTCTGTGCTCCGCTTGATATTATTTTTTGCCAATTTGTCCTCAATCAAAGCTAGTACTTTTTTAGTTGCATCCTCTTTGTTATTATCAGAAACTTCGTAATCACCTTTAGCATTAATGAAATGCAGAGCCATTCGTCCGACTTCATCATCTGGAAAAGTTACTGACAACTTTTGACCTAAAATAACAACAGCTTCTTGCGCCATTTGAAACTCGGTAACATACGCCGCTGAAATATCTGGTAAATGACTTTCCTGATAAGCTCCCTTTAAAAGCTTTTGATATACCGAATAAACGTGGTCGGTAAGGGTTACATACAGGTATTCCTGAACCGGAAAATGATATTTGGCTACCAAATCATCAATCATATTATAAGTCACCGTTAGAATATCAAGCGGAATATTTTTCAAAAGGGTTAAAAAATTTTCTTTGGATTCCTCTGTTTTCAAAAGGAAAACTTTCTCGACTTTGCTTGGAGTGATTAAATCACCTTTTTTCTTTTGAAAGACTATCCCTAGCCCCATGACAACGGCTTGTTCATCCTGCTCATTTTTTACCAGAGCAACATTATTGTTGAGCGCTTGTACAATCCGAAACATTCTACTCTCCTCACGTGGTTCCTAGACAAATAAAAAAACCACAAACAAACTAGAATTCTCCCTCCTAGATCATTTGCGGTCTTGCCTAATGTCTTAGTTACAATCCACTCTATTAATTTCTACGGTTATAATATAACACACAACTTTAATTTTGTAAACCCTTTCTTTGTATTTTTTTGTTTATTTTAAACAAATTCAAAAAATCGTAATATCAAAGGATTTTTCACTCATTTCGCCACTCGCCACAAAAGTCACTTGGCGTTTATCTTCTAAAATATCACTTTCATCAAGTGACGTTGACAAGCCGCTCCACGGCTCTAGAGCAATAAAAGGACTCTTATTGACGGTTGACCATAAAATCAAATTTGGAAAATCTTCAAAATCCAAACGCAATCCTTTTTCGTGTTTATGAGATTTCAAAGAAACGCTGCGTGAAGCTAATTTATCCAAAGTAACAACGTCTTTGGCAAACAAAGCATAATCCAAATTTAGAATGTTTTGCTTTTCCAAAAAAGGCGTACGCTTGTTCACATCAAGAAGCCCTGTTTCTGGAAACGATTCTGGAACAGTACAAGTTTCCTCTTTTTCAAATTCGAGATAATAATCTTCATAACATTCATCAGCAAGCAATGGGCAATTAAACCCAGGATGCCCACCAATAAAGTAAGGCATAGCCTTTTCTGTCTCACGATTGGTCACTTGGTAACTTGTTTTAATCGTCTTTCCAGTCAAAGTGTAAATGATTTTCAACTCAAAATCATAAGGATAATTTGCCAACATTTCCGCATCAGGGGTGATTGAAAAAGCAAGGCTATTTTCAGATAATGGTTCATAAGTAAAAGTCTTCTTACGCACCAAACCATGTCGCGGTATCACACCTGTAAAATGGGGACGGCTACTAGGACGATAAATAGCTTCATCATCACGTAAGCTCCCACAAATCGGAAATAATACTGGTGCTTGTGAACTCCAATACTCTGGATTTCCTTGCCACAAATATTCGACGCCGTCTTTATCTTTTATGGATGACAAAGCACCACCAAATTCCTTAAACTGAACTGTTAAGAAATCATTTTTTAATTCAATAACCATTATTTTCTCCTAAATAAAATGAGAATGAACAGCCTCATAACTGCCATTCTCATCACGCGTAAAAACAAAATAATAAAAGAAGTTTTAGTGAGTTAGATTAGATGTATTACTATTTGGCTTCTTGATAAGCTTGATTACGTTTTTTCATTTCTCCTTTATACCAGAAGAAGAGTAACGTGTAAACAACTAAAGCAATTGCTGCATAAAGAACGTAAGTCAAATCACCAGTTGAAGCTTTACCAACAAAGAATGCCAAGAATTTTTCAATTGGACCTTCCATTGTTGTGTGAGAAATCATGGTCGAAGCATCTAAACCACTTGGAAAGGCACCCACTTTTTTAGCAGTTTCTGTGATAAATGGTGCAATCAACGTTCCTGACCACAAGAATAGCGGTAATTCAATAGCACCAATGACAATCATGCGGATTAATTTACCACGTGTCACAACTAGCAAAGCAGGAGTAACCCCCATCGCAATAATACCTGCGAGCGGTAATAATTTATTTCCTGGTAAAACAATTGCTTCTAACAACATAATTGGAGCTAAAATATTAGCGGCAGCCCATACTTCTGCACGACCTGCAATGAATGGCCAGTCCAAACCAATATTTAATGTGCGTCCTTGTAGTTTTGAAGAAGCAAAGTCAGTAATACCTTGAGAAAGTGGTTCAACAGAAGCGATAAACCATGATCCAATCAATGAGAACAATTCCAAGCAGACAGCTGCTGTAAAAGCTAAAGAAGCAATTTCTGTTGGTGTTTGACCTGCTAATAGGCCAACAAAGATTCCTAAATAAATACCAATTGCAAATTTTGAACCCCAGAAACCAATTTTAGCATTTAATTTAGCAGCATCGAAGTCATATTTATCAAGCCAAGGGAAAAGCTTGTCAAAAATTTTATCGAATACCATAATAATTGGATTCATCATGTAGTTCATGTGAGTTGTTGTCATCGGATTTTCATCACCAGCACCCAATAAATCATTAAAAGTAGGTTTCATAAGGTCTGAATTGATAATTTTTAAAATACCGATAAAAATAACCAAAATCGTTGCAATCATGAGGTTTGCTCCACTATAAATAGCAAACAAGCCAACAATTGATAAGTGCCAAATATCGAAAATATCAACATCAAGCGTATTGGTTTTATTCAATACCAACATAATGATATTTACAATGACCATTACCATCAAAAAATATAGGGTATAAGGTGAGCCCCAAGTGATAGTTGCCAACGGTGCCCAACCAACGTCAGTGATATTTAATTCCAAACCAGTTCGGGCAACAAAGTCAGCCATAGCACCCGAAAATGCCGTTGACAAGATATTGATAATTGCGCTAATACCTGTTAAGGCAATTCCTAGTTTAATACCGCCTTCTAATGCTCTAGTGAATTTCACTTTAAAGAAGAGGGCAATGACAGTCAGGATGATTGTCATTAACGGAGCGGCGCCAAGATCAATAATTGGTTGGAAAATCGTATTTGCAAAGTCGATAATTACATTCATTTCATCTCTTACCTTTCTTTCGAAAGCGCTTTAATTTATTTGTTTAAGCTATTAATAACGTCTTCCATTTTCTTATAAACAGGTTCTGCCATTGCTGGAATACGATAAAGAATAGCACCAGCATCAACAACTGGAAGCTTAACATCAAAACCTAAATCAGTCTTAGAAATTTGTGCAAAGATGTCATAATGCGATAACAATTCTTCATTAATATCTTTAATCATAACAGCATCACACGACACTTGATAACCACGTTTAGTCAATTCTGTTTCTAGGGCGTTTTTAATTTGATGGCTTGAGTTAACCCCGGCTCCACACGCTGCTAAAATTTTAATCATGAGAAATTCCTCCTTAAAAATTATTTTTCAAAAATTGATAAATTCTTTCTGTATTTTCAGAATTAAAAAATTTAATTAATGCTTCCTTATCTTGTCTATTAATAAAATCCATTATTGCTGCCAATAAACCAGCTTGCTCTTTTTCTTCATTGTTTAAAATCATGAACAAAAATGAAACCTCTAGTTTTTCATCTGGCAAAATCATATTATGAAATGTTATCGCATGTTCCAGTTTAACTGGAACAATACGAGTAACATTTACAAACTGACTTTCTGTATGTGGAATAGCAATATTAGGAAGACTCGAATCAATTGGACTTAACGGTAAGGCAGTCGGATAATTTTCCTCTCTATCGATTAAATTATCCAAGTATTCTTCTGTTACAAGACCTTTTTCAAATAATTTCTGAGCAATTTCTTTAAAAACACTTTTTTGATCTTGTTGTTCAGATATATATACCGTATCTTCTGCAAATAATTGAGTCATTTGATCACCTTCTTACACTTTCTCAGTCCAAGAGCTAGCTGTTTTGGCAAGGACTTCATTAAGTTCTTCAATGTTTTTACGTCCTTGTGTTCTTAACCAATCACGGGCTGCTGCTTCGCCTTCTTCGATATACACTTGTACAGAGCCAGCCCAAGTAGCACGTCCACAAAGGACACCGTTGAATTTAGCACCTGACTCAGCCGCAAATACCAACGTTTCTTGGAAAAGTTTTGCTGAAACACCCGCGCTAAGATAGATATATGGCAAATGACTTGCTGCTTCTTGATCTTTGAAAGCTTTAGCGGCTTCTTCTTTAGTGTAAACCACTTCACCTTCCGCAAAACCTTCAACATATGTCATGTTGACAGGGACTTCAACCTTGAGCACATCAATACCAAAGCGGGCATCAGAGAAAACTTTCATGGCTTCGTTAACTTTGTGAGGTTTTACTTTGGCAAAGGCTGCGCTTGTATTATCAGAGATAGTTTCATCATAAGTTAAGATTTCAAGGAAGAAAGGCACATCTTCAGCTTTACATTCTGCACCAATACGTTCGATATAAGCTTGTTTTTGAAGATTAACGTATTCATCACCATCAACGTCATAATAAAGCAAGAATTTCACTGCATCAGCTCCCGCTTCTTTAAGACGTTTAGCTGACCATTCTACCAAACAATCTGGTAAACGACTTGTTGTTGTCGCATCGTAACCTGTTTTTTCATAAGCTAACAAGAGACCTGAATCCGCATCACGAACCTTACTTGCTGGCAAACCATACTCAGGGTCAAGAAGAATAGATGACGCATACGGTGTCAATTCTTCTGAAACCAGGGCTTTCAATTGTTCGATTTGTTCAACACTTGGTTCTTCTGTTTGATAGTTTGCCATCATGCGTTTAAGTGCTCCTCGTTGGTCAAATGCCAAAGCAGAAATCACGCCATCACGACTAAGCTTTTCAAGCAAGTTACGTTTTTCTTGTGTTAATACCATGTTTTCTTATACCTCTTCTACCTGAATCTGATTAAATAAGTTTTCGTAATTTGTCATATTGACATGACCTGTCATTTTTTCTTGAGCATTTAGCATGCCGAGGGCATTCGCATGACGTAAGAAATCTTTGTCGGAAAGATTATGAACAATCGCTGACGCAATACCAGCCACCGTTGAATCACCAGAACCAACAGGATTGACCACATTGATTTTTGGAATGATAACACGGTAATAGTGGTCACCATGTTTCGCAAAAGCTCCTTTGCTGCCTAGTGAAACAACCACCCAATCAATCCCTGCAAACAAATCATCTTGCAAGATTTGTTTTAACTCATCCACATCATCGCTCACTTCTCTTCCAACAAGTTGTGATAATTCTTCTGTGTTTGGCTTGATAACAAACGGTTTATCATTACCTGTTAAAACAGCTTCCAAAGCCTTACCAGAACAATCTAGCACTACTTTTTTGCCTTGGGAATTAGCAAGTCCAATGACTTTTTGATAATAATCGCTTTCAAGCCCCGCTGGAAGGCTACCCGAAATTGTGATGACATCATAAGACGGGCAAAGGTAACGAAAATGATTAAGAAAACCATCTGCCTCATCTTGGTCAATCATCGGACCTGCTTCCAAAACTTCTGTCTGCAAGCCTTCATGCAAAATCGCAATGCAATTGCGGGTTTCCCCATGAATCGGAAAGAAACGATGTTGGATACCATTTTGGTCAAGCCTACTTGTTAAAAAGTCACCTAGCTTTCCACCGATAAAACCTGTCGCAGTCACATTATCGCCAATTTCTGACAATACACGTGTGACGTTCAAACCCTTACCACCTGCTGTTTTTTTAACCTCGGAAACACGATTGACCGTATCCAAAGTTAGCTCATCAAGCGGATAAGAAATATCAATTGACGGATTCAATGTTACAGTAAGAATCATCTGATTTTCTCCTAATCCTGATATTCGCCACGATTCCATTTTTCAAGAAATTCATCAAAGAAATCTGGTGATGTTTGGTCCTCATTGACCGTTTCGACTTGTGCAATTTTTTCAATCAAAGCTTTATTTTCTGCTGTTGGTTTGTATTCAGCTTTGATAAATGCTTCAATAATGTCGCACATGAGTAATTCACCTGTGATTTTACCACCAAAACCGATGACATTAGCATTTAATTCTTCTTTGGCGTAAATCGCTGTTGTCATGTCGCGAACCAAAGCTGAGCGAATACCTGGAACTTTGTTGACAGAGTTGTTGATTCCAACACCTGTTCCACAAATACAAACACCTAGGTCTGCTTGACCGCTTGTCACCGCTTCACCGACTTTTTTACCAAAGATAGGATAATGTGTGCGTGTGTGGTCATATGTTCCACAATCAATAACCTCATAACCTTTTGATTTCAAGAAATCTGACACTGCCATTTTTTCTGTTGTTACGATATGGTCACATCCAATTGCAATTTTCATTTTATCTTCCTCGCTCCTAACACATTTTATTCAACATATCAACACGGATTTGGTGACGACCACCGTCATAGTGACCTTCCAAGAACCCTTTGGCCCTATCTTTAGCTAATTCAACACCGACAATTTCTGCCCCCATAGTAATCATACGAGCATTGTTGTGAGCACGTGTCATGTAAGCAGAGCGTTCATCTGAAACTTCCGCTGCGACCATCCCTTTGATTTTAGTTGCTGTCATAAAGCTACCAGCACCATAAGCATCAATCATAATGCCAAGATTGCCTTCAGCCGCATTGACACCCGCTGCAACAGCAAGCGTATTATCAACAAAATCTTTAGTCACATCTGTCACATCATTAACATCATAATCATTTGCAAGCAAGTATTCTTTGATAATATTTTTCAAAGTTTCACCTGCGGCATCTGAACCAAGAATAACTGTCATTTTAACACCTCAAAATTCTTCTTTTATCTAGATAATTTTTAAAAACGTTTTTTTATATTTATATAATAAAACCAAAACAAACATTTGTCAACACATTTGTTTAATATTTTTTGTTTTGTTTGTTGTTTTATGTTTACCAATAATGTAATTATATCCACAAAACTAATGATAACATCAGAGTTATCAGCTTTATTACAGTTTTATTTCGTAGTGTTTCTTTTTTTTTCTTATTTGTTGAGTTCGTCTATTTTTTATGATAATATAGAAGTAAGATATCATTTATTATGCAAATGGAAAGGAGATTATTATGCTAAAAAAAGAACGCCTCCAGTGGATTCTTGAAAAAGTCAATGTCAAAGGCATCATTACCGTTAATGATGTCATTAAAGAGCTTGGCGTTTCAGATATGACTGTCAGACGAGACTTGGATGAGCTTGATAAAGACGGCTTACTTATCCGCATCCACGGTGGTGCACAGAGCATTGATAGCCCAAAAATCAGAAGTAAACACGAAAAATCAAACACTGAAAAACAAGAACTTCAAATTGAAGAAAAACGTGCTATCGCTAAATTCGCTAGTCAGCTTGTTCAAGAAGGAGAAACAATTTTTATTGGACCAGGAACGACACTCGAACATTTTGCAAGTGAACTCGTCGCCAAAAATATTCGAGTTATTACAAACAGTTTGCCTGTTTTTAACATTTTAAATGAAAATAAAAACACCGATTTAATCTTAACTGGTGGAGAATATCGTGATATTACAGGCGCTTTTGTCGGATCTTTGACTGCCAACTACCTCCAAAACCTAAAATTCTCAAAGGCTTTTGTGAGTGCCAATGGTGTATTTGGTGATTCTATTGCCACATATAGTGAGAGTGAAGGAGAAATTCAACGTATCGCACTTGATAACGCCATTGAAACATTCTTGCTCGTTGACCATGAAAAATTCGACAAATACGACTTTTACGATTTCTATCGCATTAGCGATATCAATCATCTGGTAACCGATTCTGCTATTACCAGCGACACCAAAGAAAAATTCGGTCCACTAACCGATATTATCGTTGCCACAGACTGATTTTAGTCACAAAGAAACTGCTTATCCCCTGATAAACAGCTTTTTTATGAATTTATCAATCAACAAAAAATCCCTACACTTGCTGGTGTAGGGATTTTTATATTGTATTCTAGAATAGTTTTGTTTTGGAAAAATTAGCGAATAGCTGCTTCTGTTTCAGGGTCGAAGAAGTGACCTTTAGCCACATTTAAAGTCAATTCAACTTGTTCACCTGGTTCATAAGTATCACGCGCATCTGTACGTGACACGAGTTCAACATCACCAGATTTGACATAAAGCATTGTTTCAGCCCCAAGCAATTCTGACACAGTTACTTCTGCTTTGATTGTTGCACCAGGATAAGTATCGCGGACCAATGGATTGTTTGAAATATCTTCCGGGCGAATACCAAAGATAACTCTTTTACCATTATACCCTTTTGTTTCAAGCAATTTCTTTTGACCTTCTGGCAAAGTTATCTTGAAGCCAGCATCATTGACCAAAGCATCGCCTTCAACCATTGCTTCAAAGAAGTTCATGGCGGGGCTACCGATAAATCCTGCAACAAATTTATTAGCAGGACGGTTATAAAGTTCTTGTGGTGTACCAATTTGTTCGACACGACCAATTGTTCCTGAACCGTCAGGATTTTTTGTAGAACTCATGATAACAATACGGTCAGCAAGTGTCATGGCTTCTGTTTGGTCGTGAGTAACGTAGATTGTTGTTGAACCAATACGACGGTGGATTTTGGCAATTTCAGCACGCATTGACACACGCAATTTAGCATCCAAGTTTGACAAAGGTTCGTCCATCAAGAACACTTTGGCATCACGGACAATGGCACGCCCCATGGCAACACGTTGTCGTTGACCACCTGAAAGGTCAGCAGGTTTACGTTGAAGAAACTCTGTCAAGCCAAGAATTTCAGCAGCTTCACGAACACGTTTGTCAATGTCATCTTTTTTATATTTTCTAAGTTTTAGCCCAAATGCCATGTTATCGTAAACAGTCATGTGTGGGTAAAGGGCATAGTTTTGGAAAACCATGGCAATGTCACGGTCTTTTGGTGCTTTGTCATTAACAACTTCACCATCAATTTTAAGTTCACCTTCTGTGATGTCCTCAAGACCAGCAACCATACGAAGTGTTGTTGATTTACCACAACCTGAAGGTCCTACGAAAACGATAAATTCTTTATCTTTGATGTCAAGATCGAAATCTTCAACAGCATAATGACTTGCATTTGGATATTTTTTGTAAATGTGGTTAAGGTTTAATTCTACCATTTTGTAACTCCTTTAATCTATGTGGCTTTATTATAACAAAGATAACGCTTACATACTATAGACAGAAATGACAAGATTTTTTGTGCAAAGTGCCCAAAAATTATGGCATCATGATTAGGAGATAGCAAAAAGCAAGGCTATCAAGATTTTTCAAATTCAAACCAGACAACAATCGAAATTTTTCTAATTTATATTGAAGTGAATTTCGATGAATATAAAGACTTTGTGCCGTTTTGGCAAGATTTCCCTGCTCCTGCCACATGGCAACAATGATAGCTCGAATATCCTTGCTATCATCAATAGATTGCAATATTTTGTGTTTTATCGTTGGAATATCAAGATGACGTGCAAAGTCTAACAACAACATTTCAGAAAACGTCGCCACCCGTTCGTTACCACGATAGTGACTCACATCAGAAAAAAGCTTGGTTTCTTCATCGAAATAAGCCTGCAAATCATTTGCTTGCAATTTACTCCAGCCATTGCCAAAGAAAACAGTCAATTTAATCCCAAAATCATTTTCCAAAGTTGGTAAAACATCTTTTACCAATTCTTCTACCTCAATCAGCTCTGATTGATCCAGCAAAAGAATGGTCCGATTATCTGAAAGACTGACTTCTGTAATCATATTTGGTAAAAGAGTTGCTAAAAAATCAACCAATTCTTCTGGTAATCGATATTGATGGTCAATGTAAATCATCTGAAGGCGTTTGTACTCTTGGGGTAAACTGCCCTTTTTTTGCACCAAATACTGATACCAAGGATTTTCAGAAACACGACTAGCTGAAATCGTCATCTTTTTAAGCGTCAGCAATGCTTTTTCACGCTCACTAAGACTGGCTAGAGGAAGATAATAAGACGTTCCATTTTCTTCTAAAATAAGCCATTCTTCTGGATTTTGGATATTTCCTTTTGATGTCGCTTCAGGAAACAATTCATCTAGTGACATGATTTACCTCCATTTTTAATAACTGTTGCGAAATTAATACCAGTTTTATATTAATTCAATGCAATAAGTCTCTACTTCAATCAAGGGATTAGCGTGCCTTAGTATCCAAGATAATGGTAACAGGACCATCATTGACAAGACTAACATACATATCAGCTCCGAAAACGCCTGTTTCAACAGGAACGTATTGCGCTAGTGCTTCATTGAAGGCATTGTATAATTGCTCGGCTTTGTCAGGTTTGGCAGCACCAGTAAAGGCTGGTCGGTTACCCTTTTTCGTATCCGCAAACAAGGTAAACTGTGACACCGATAAAATGCTTCCCTTGACATCTTGAACAGATAAATTCATTTTTCCCATATCATCTGAAAAAATCCGCATATTCGTGATTTTTCGCACCGCATAATCAAGGTCCTCTTGCTCATCATCTGGACCGACCCCAACCAAAAGCAACAAGCCTTGTTTAATATCACCGACAAGCTCCTCATCAATCACGACTTGGGCTTTCTTGACACGCTGAATAACAACTTTCATATACAATCCTTTCTAAAAAAGCGGGCTGACAAAGTCAACTCGCTTGAAAAACGCACTCATTACCCATTTGTTCGTTTGACAGAGTAAACATCTGGAATAATTTTGATTTTATCAACGACAGTTGTCAATGCTGTTAAGTTTGGAATGGCAAAGCTGACGTGAATATTAGCAAATTTCATATCTTTACTTGGTTGGGCATTGACAGTTGAAATATTCTTAGTGGCATTTGATAACACTTGAAGCACATCATTGAGCAAACCTGAACGATTAAGTCCGTAAATGTCAATTTCAGCCAAGTAATCATTGCTGGCACTAGTATCATCCCATTCAACTTCAATAAGACGTTGTTCGTAACCCTCTTGGCTCTTGATATTATGACAATCTGCACGGTGAATAGCCACCCCACGCCCCTTAGTGATATAACCTTCGATTGGGTCTCCTGGGACTGGGTTACAACATTTGGCAATACGCATCAAGAGACCTGAAGCTCCTTGGATAATAACGCCATTTTCGCTACGAACTTTCAGAACATCTTTGTTTTCGGTTTTAACTTCGCCACCGTTCATCAGTTCTTCGGCTTCAGCTTTCGCCTTCGCACGTTCTTCTTCACGGCGTTCTTTTTCTGTCAATCGATTAAAGACAGAAGCAGCGCTAATTTCACCAAAACCGACAGCAGCGTACAAGGCTTCTTCGCTACGAACGCTAAAGCGTGGCAAAATTTCTTCAATATGCTTTTTATCAAGGTATTTGTTAGCCACATAGCCTTGCTCTTGGAAATAATCCACTAAAAGCTCGCGACCTTTATTAATTGAGGTTTCTTTATCTTGATTTTTGAAAAATTGGCGAATGCGATTGCGAGCTTTATTGGTTTTGACAATTTTAATCCAATCACGACTTGGACCAAATGAATTAGGATTAGTGACAATCTCAACCACATCACCTGTTTTCAATTTAGCGGTCAGTGGCACCATACGTCCGTTAACCTTAGCACCAACTGCTTTTTCCCCAACCTGCGTATGGATAGCATAGGCAAAGTCAATCGGACCTGAATCTTTTGGCAATTCTTGCACGGCACCTGTTGGTGTAAAGACATAGATACGTTCTGAGAAAATATCCTGCTTAACCGAATCAACGAAATCAACCGCATCACCGTTTGAAGCGTCTTGCAATTCCACCAATTCCTTAATCCAGTTCATGCCGACGGCTTGTTCTTGGTTGTCAACTTTCCCTTTGATACCTTGCTTGTAAGCCCAGTGAGCAGCAACCCCGTATTCGGCAACTTGGTGCATTTCTTTGGTACGAATTTGAATCTCAATCGGACCTTTTGGACCATAAACTGTCGTATGAATAGATTGGTAACCATTAGCTTTAGGCGCAGCAATGTAATCCTTAAAACGACCAGGCATTGGACGCCACAATTCATGAATATAGCCGACCATGGCATAAACATCGCTCGGCGTTTCCATAATACAACGAATGGCAATCAAATCGTAAATTTGGTCAAAACGTTTTTTCTTGTCACGCATTTTGCGATAAATCGAGTAAATGTGTTTTGGTCGTCCGTAAACTTCACCATAAAGCCCTTGTTCTTGCGTGTAATCCTTGATTTTCTTAACAATTTCATCAACCAAAGCTTCACGTTCACGACGCTTTTCTTTCATCATGTGAGAAATCTTGTAGAACTCAATTTCATCAAGATAACGGAAGGACAAATCTTCCAATTCCCACTTGATACGGCTAATCCCCAAACGATGAGCTAGGGGTGCATAGATTTCCATTGTTTCTCGTGAAATACGCTCTTGCTTATCTTTACGCAGATGTTTTAAAGTGCGCATATTGTGGAGACGGTCTGCCAATTTAACCAAAATAACACGAATGTCCTTAGACATCGCCATCAACATTTTACGGTGATTTTCTGCCAATTGTTCTTCATGTGATTTGTACTCAACTTTACCAAGTTTTGTAACACCATCGACAATATCACGAACATCTTTGCCAAATTCCGCTTCAATGTCATCTAAAGTAACTTCAGTATCTTCAACAACATCATGCAAAAAACCGCAAGCTACCGTCACCACATCAAGATGCAAATCTGCTAAAATACCTGCAACTTGGATAGGGTGAATAATGTAAGGCTCACCTGATTGCCTAACTTGAGAAATATGTGCTTTTGTTGCGTAATCCAATGCCTTTTGAACAATTGCCACATCAGATTCGCTCATGTATTGGGCTGTGAGTGCAACCACCTCTTCGCCCGTTAAATTCACAGTTTTTGCCATAAAGACCTCTTCAGATTGATATTGTATTTATTTTAACACTAAACTGCCTAAAATACCAATTCATAAGCCAAAAAGCCACGTTTTGGAAGGAGAAATGTGCTAAATATTATCCAAATAAGAAATAGCCAAACTTAGAACAAATAAAATCTGGCGAATTGGCGCTTATTCCTCATTTCTTGCTGACTGACCGACAGCCTAAACCACCGCGTATAGCAATATAATGACATAAAGAAAGCTGAGCACTTTTGTCTCAGCTTTCTTTCACTCTTTTTCAACTTACTTTCCACCTAAAATCTGGTGAACCTTGTCGTTAAATTTTGGCAAGTATTCGTGACCGTATTCTGGGTAAAAATAAAGTTTTTTCGGTGCTTGAATGTGGTTATAAACAGCAAATTGTGTTTTTGGGTGACAAACTCGGTCTTCTAAGCCCATCGCCCATATCACTTCTGCTTGGATACGGTCCACCAAATATTGAATATCAACATAATCTAAAGCAGCAAATACAGCTTCTTCTCGTTCATGAAGTGGGTCACGATAGCGGAAATAGTATGCCAACTCCTCATAAGCTGATTGTGTGACCTCTAAACCATATGCGGTACGATAATCGCTTAAAAAAGGATACTGCACAAATGTCCGTTTAACCTTTGGACACAGCGCCGCACAGACAAGCGCTAAAGCTCCGCCTTGTGATACGCCGTAAGAAGCCATTTTAGAACTATCCACAAATGGCAGACGACTCACCACATTTGTCAGTTGGTAAACGTCCTGAAAAACCGCACGATAAAAAAGCTTCTCTGGACCGTCCTCAATGCCACGGATAAGGTGTCCTTTCAAGGTGCCACCACTTGTTTGCAAACGGTCTTCTGACTCGCCACCTTGCCCTCGAACAGACAAGGCAACCACAACATAGCCTTCAGACACAAAAGCTAATTTATCCGACCAATCACCGACATCACTATGATAACCATGAAATTGAAAAATAACAGGGTGTTTCGCACTTGATTTCTTTGGCAAAAGCAGTTGAGCATAGATTTTTGACTCATGAACACCTGTAAAATACAAGTCATAACACTCTGCCACTTTTGATGTAAAATCAGTCGGTGTCAATTCATAATGAAGCCCCAGCGAATCCACCTCTTTTTTGGCTTTATCCCAAAAATCGTCAAAATCATCAGGCTTATCTTGACGCCCTTGGTAATCGCCCCACTCTCTCAAAGCATCTTCTGTTTTCATTGCCTACCTCTACTTTCAATAAATAAACGTTAGGCGTTTTAGGATTTCTTGAGCAATGATATTAGCGCCAACCAATGTTGGGTGAACACCGTCATCACCTGTCAATTCACGTCTGCCATAAAGCAATGCCTGCTCATTCATCAAGCCATCCAAAGGAACCAATTCCAATTTAAACTCACGCGCAAGATGACGGACAATTTGAATCTTAGGGTCCAAATCTCGACGCCATTCCATACGGTCTTCTGGATAGTCCAACACAAATGGTTCCATTAACAAAATGCGCTCAATTCCTGCTTGTTTCAATGCTTGCAGAAGCTGACGATAGACATTTTCAAAACGTTGTTGTTCTTCTTGACTAGCAAAGCCATCTTTACCAACCAAGTGCCAAACATCATTGATACCAACCATTAAAATGACAGCATCGGGTTGGCAAGATAAGCAATCGTCCACACGATTTAACAAATCTTGAACCTTATCACCACCAACACCTCGATTGTAAAAATGCAATCCTAACTCTGGAGAACGATCCAGTAAATCTGCCGCTACAATGCTCACATAGCCATGTCCTAGACTATCTGGATTACTTTTATCACGTCCCCACTCCGTAATGCTATCTCCGAAAAAAACGATACGGTCATGTTTCTTAATTTCCATAGGCTACCTCACTTAGTGTTTAAAAAATTTGAAGCGGCTCCTAATAAGTTGGCGTCATTTTTAAATTGACAACTTTTAAGTTCGTAAGTTAATTCACTGGCTTCAGTATCATGAATTAATTTTTGAATACGTTTATCAAGTTCAGATACCAAATCTGGTCGAACTGAGATACCGCCACCGATACCGACCAAATCTGGGTTGAAGCTGACAAGGCAATTGAAAATACCAGTAGCCAAAGCATCATACAAACCTGCCAAAGCAGCCTTAGCTTCTTCATCTCCACTATCTGCTAAATCAAACAAGTCTTTCCCAGAAAAATCAGTTAAGCCATGAGCTTTAGCATAACGGTCAGCTACTTGAACTGGGCTAGCAAGCGTGCTTAATGTCTTACCATTTTCGATAATCATATAGCCAAATTCACCACCGAAAAGGCTGCTACCTTTGTACAATTGACCATTTTGACAAACTGCACCGCCAATACCAGAACCAATGATAAAGTAAAGGGCATTTTTGCTGTCTTGACCAATACCAAATTTGCTTTCAGCTAGACCTGCACAGTTGGCATCATTTTCAATAGCAACAGGAAGCCCAAACAAAGCTTCTAATTCATCAACAATTTTGAAGCGGTGAATATATGGAATCGCACTAAGCCCTTTGATAACACCTTCTTCTGTATCTACGGCACCCGGGCTTGATATGGCAACACCTTTTGTATCAGCATCTGATAATTCTTTAAAGACTTGATACAGATTTTCTTTCATTTCATCCCAAGTTTTTGGCGTAGCAAAAGAACTTTTCTTTTCGATACTACCATCTTGGTAAAGACCGTATTTTACAGATGTTCCACCAATATCAAACACAACTAAATTCATTTTTTTCTCCATTCTAAGTGACGGAGATTGCCATTAATTATGTGTTAAAACAATCTCCACTGAAAATTCATCATAACGATGGGTACTGATTGAATACTCAAAAACGGCACCTGTGCTTAGGTAACCTGTTTGAACGGCAATCGCAACTGGGTCCCCTTTTTCCAAGTCTAGGTATTCAGCTTCCATATCCGTTGCACGACGTACTGTAATCGTACGGTGACCAGATTGGATTTTTAGCCCTAAACCACTTTCGATATAATCATAAATTGAGCTTTCAACATGCTCTAATTTCAGACCGTTAATTAAATCAATCGGCATATATGTTTCTTCAATAACCGTTGGTTTATCATCAACAATACGCACACGATGAATTTTGTACACAAAACTTGTTTCTTTAATTTTTAATTTGTCTGCAATTTCAGGCGTTGCTTTTACCACAGAAAAGTCAATCACCTTACTTGTAATGTTCTTGTCTGGATAGAATGCGGTTGTCCCCATCATTTGAATGTCCATCAACATTTTTTCCATTTTTTCAACAGATAGGTCCATCACAAAAGTTCCAGCACCACGACGCTTGTAAATTAATCCCTCTGCAACTAGCATATCCAAAGCCTTTTTAACCGTCATTTTACTAACATCGTAAAATTGACAAAGGTCTTTTTCAAAAGGTAATTGCTCATTTGGCTGATAAACACCTTCTAAGATTTTCTTGCGAACATCATTTGCAATACGATTATATTTTTCCATTTTTTCTCCTCTGCTCATTTTGATTACTCTTTTCCTTACTTTTATTGTAAACTAGAACGCAAGAAGTTCCAAATGTTATTTATCAATTTGTTGCAAATAATAAATTTTTCCGTTAAAATCACCCGGCATTTCGCGCGACCAATACTCATTTTCTCTACTGATATAATTTTTTCCTAAAACAATACCGATAGAAGTTAGGTCACGTCCATACCTTACCTCGTCTTTATCTTTTCCGAGAATATGATAGGCTTTATCAGGGTCGAGACCAACTAATTTTAAACGTTCGTAAATTGGATTTGGTTGCGCCAAAATCGTATAATAGCCAACCAAAACTTCTGTTCTTTCTTTATTGACAACCAGCCAGCCGACATGGTTTTTGTCCGTCAAATCCAAGCGATAGAAAATACCATTTTGAATCAATTCTTGATAGGTATGGTATTCTTTAATCTGCGCTTTTACAGCTTCTTTTTCCTCTTCTGTCAAAGCTAATGGATTTAATTCGTAGCCAAAGACACCAAACATGGCAACGTCTTTTCGCATATCAAGTGATGTCACACGTGCGACTTGATGATTAGGCACCGCTGAAACATGGGCACTCATGGTTGATAACGGATAGACCATAGAAGTCCCCCATTGAATAGTCAAACGTTCCACCGCGTCCGTATCATCGCTTGTCCAGATTTGTGGCGAATAATAAAGCATTCCAGGGTCAAAACGTGCCCCGCCACCCGCACAAGATTCAATAAGAACATCAGGAAATGCCTGATTTAGTTTTTCGTATAAGCTGTAAACACCCAAGATGTAACGGTGGTTAACCTCACCTTGCTGTTTACTTGGCAAATGACTTGAAAAACTTTCTGAAATGTAGCGGTTCATGTCTAACTTAATGTAATCAATCGGCACCGTTGATAACAAACGTGCCATTTGATTGTAAATTGCTTCGACCACTTCTGGATTGCCAAAATCAAGCACAAATTGATTACGACCATGCGAAATGTTTTTTTCTGGATTGCCAATGACCCAATCTGGATGTTCTTTAAACAAATCAGTATCATCAGAGACCATTTCTGGCTCAAACCAAAGCCCAAATAACATTCCTTTTTCTTTGATAGCCTTAGCTAAATAAGCAAGTCCGTCTGGTAATTTTTCCTTGTTTTCCGTCCAATTACCAAGTGAACCCGTGTCACTATTTCGCTTGCCAAACCAACCGTCGTCCAAGACAAAAAGTTCAATTCCTAATTTACTGGCTTCCTCAGCCACTTCTAAAATCTTTTCTTGATTAAAATCGAAATACATCGCCTCCCAACTATTTAGTAAAACAGGGCGTTTTTTATTTTTCCATGAACTTCGTATTAAATGTTCTTTATAAAAATCATGAAAAACCTGACTCATCCCATTAAAGCCCGACTGGCTCACAACCAAGACAGCTTCAGGAGATTCGAACAGCTGTCCTGGATAAAGTTGCCAATCAAACTGGAAGGGATTGATACCCATTTGTATGCGTAGGGTATTGTAGTTGTCTAATTCAATTTGGGCTAAAAAGCTTCCACTGTAAATCAAACTAAAGCCATATACTTGTCCATTATTTTCGGTTGCTTCTGGTGAACAAATGGCAAGGAAAGGGTTGTGAACATGACTGCTGTGCCCTCTCGTGCTTGAAATATTTTGGATACCTTTTTGAATGGAACTACGCGACAAATGATTTTCACGTGCCCAAGCACCATCTAAATGAACCCAGTCATAATTCTCATTTGGAAGGTCTAAACTAAAACTAGCAAAACGTTTAATCGAGACCGTTTGTGTGTCCTTGTTAATGATTTTTTGCTGACGCGTAATGATAGGATAATTCGCATAAATCGCATAATGCAATTCAAGCTCTAAATCAGCATAGTCATCTTTCAAACAAACAATCAACGTTTCAACATCTTCTTCATTTCCAAAAGTCCCTGGAAGAGCACCCGTTACCGTCTTTCCTTTTTCAATACGATAGCCCACATAGCGAAAATGTGAAATCAAATCTCCCGTCGGATATTGAATTTCTAAAGCAGGATAACGAAAATCCGTCGTCCCAAATACGGGATACTCTTGCTTAATATGCTCAAGCGACATTAAGCTCGACCCCATATAAAGATTATTTCCTGGGCGAATTTCACGCTCAATCAAAAAGGTAAACGATTCGTAATCAGAAATGGCAGGTCCGCAATATAATTGCTCTAAAACCCCTGTTCTCTCCATTACTCTAAACACATACGATACTTTTCCATTGGTCAAATGAAAAGAAAGTTCTTCCTCATTAATGAGAATCATGACTTGACTCCTTTAAATTGTACTTTTTGAATACGTCCAACAAGATAAAAATAAATTCCTGGGAACAATAACCAGCCCAACATTGTTTTGGTTAATGTTAACCACACAAAGATAAAAGCAAGAAGAAAGGCTAAAATAACCTTTTGAAAGTCCTGTTTCATTTCAAGAAGGCTTTGATAAAACTGATTTTCTCCGCTTGACGACTGTGTTTTAACGTAATAAATCACGATAACTAACCAGACTAGCCAAGCAAGCCCACCAATATAAAACATGGCAAACGATAACTGGCTGATATTGACCAGACTAAGTAACCAACCAGTCAATCCCAAGCTAAAGAAGAAAGTCATCATAGCCGAAATCACTTTAGCATAAGGAATACTTTCTTTTTGCTTTAACAAATCTCTAAATCGCAACGTCTGAGGATTTTCAGAAGTGAAATAAAGAGACACTATCTTTATGGCAAAGACCCAGCCATAAACAAAACCTCTACTTAGCAAAGCCAGCCAGAAGAGCACTGAGCCCTTCATGACGGTATAAACTAAGTTAACAGCATCTATCAAACGCGATGATTTTTCGGTCATAGCTGTTCCTTTCTAGACAATTTCTAAATCTTTCTATTTTACTGAACCAGCAACACCATTGTAGATGTACTTTTGAAGTGATAAAAAGACAATTAAAATTGGCAAAATAACGATGACAACCCCTGCCAAAATAACAGGCCAATTAGTTCCGTAAGGTCCCTTAAAGGCAAAGAGCGCTGTTGAAATAACTTTCAAATTACGGTCTGGCATATAAAGGAAAGGATTGTAAAAGTCATTGTAAACACCGACACCACTGATAATTAACATGGTAACAATCGGAGCTTTCAAATTTGGGAGAATAATGCGCCAGAAAATACCAAAATGACTAGCACCGTCAAGATAAGCTGATTCATCAAGAGAAATTGGAATTTCATCCAGATATTGTAAAAAGACATAGACGGAAATAACATCAGTTCCCAAATTGAGCAAAATAACTGACCAAATTTTGTTAAACAATCCAAGTGAATTGATGATTTGGAAAGTTGCAACTTGGCTAGTGATACTCGGAATCAGCATTGCTAACATAAAGAGCGTCAAGATAAGCTTTTTCAGTTTAAAATCAAATCGACTAACCGCATAAGCAAACATTGAGGCAAGAGTCAATTTCCCAACCATACTAACCACAAAGATAAGCAACGTATTTTTAAAACCGAGCAACATTTGCCCATTCACAAAAGCCGTCTTATAATTTGAGAAATCTAGTGATTTTGGTAATTCCAAAACACCCGTACTCAAAAATTCAGTATTTGATTTGAATGAGCCGATAAAGACAACCAAAATCGGCAGAATCGCAACGGTTGCTCCAATTAGCAAGAGAAGGTATTGAAGAATTTTTCCAACTGTTATTTTTTTCGTTTTCATCAGACATTCTTCCTTTCACTAGTAACAACCTTTTGAATCACAGAAACAACAATAACGATAAACAAGAGAATGATTGCCATAGCCGATGCCAAACCGACTTTATTGTACTTGAAGGCTGTATCAATGGTTTGAATAACGAAAGTTGATGTTTCATTTGAACCGCCTGTCATGATATATGGAATATCAAAGACGCTTAGTGAACCACTCACACCCAAGATAATGTTAAGAAAGACAATGTTTCGAATACTTGGAATGATAATGTATCTAAATTGATTCCAGCGATTAGCACCGTCAATCTCAGCTGCTTCATAGACTTCAGGGTTAATAGACTGAATCGCTCCTAAGAACACCAAGAAATTAAACCCTGTGTAACGCCAAACAGATGTAAACGCAAGCGAGATATTATTGATTGAACGGTCTCCCAACCAAAGTCTGATTTGGTCTCCAAGACCAATAGCTTTCAAAACCGTATCAAGCGTTCCACCGCCTTTATAGAAATAAAGGAAGATAAAACCAATCGCAACACCATTTAGAAGATATGGGAAGAATAAAATCCCTTTCCAAAAATTAGCAAACTTCACTTTGAATGAAAGAATCGTAGCAAATAACAGTGCAATTCCTAATTGGAAAAATGTTGCAATAAAGTAGTAGAGACTTGTTTTAAAAACTGAAAAGTAATTCGGATTTGTTAAAACCGTTTTATAATTATCAAGCCCAACAAAATTTGAATTTTGACTATAGCCATTCCAATCTGTCAAACTGTATTGGATCATTTTTATCAATGGATAATATGAAAAGACAAGCAACAGAAGAACTGGAATAATGGTGAAAGAGAAAACAAGAATCCGTTTTTCCCATTCTTTACTCAATTTACTTTTTGTCATAATAACCTCCACCATGACAAAGATGCTTTCGCATATTTAACACTAAATGAGCATAAGTAAGGAAGCCAGACATTTTTCGACTCCCAAACTTTCCCATCTCACTAAATTGAATTTTAGTTATCTGAAACCGCCTTGATGGCGTTAGCCCATCGTGTGTTAAAGTCTTTCATAATGTCATCAAATGATTCTTTTGAATTTCCAACAGCAGCGTCAATGATACGTTGTTTTTCAGTATCAGTAGAACCGATACCTAATTCAGATTCATTATTAATGTCGCTAAAGAGTGACTCTTTACCTTCTGGAGCTGGATTTTCTTCAATCAATTCAACGCCCGCATCTTGACTATCTTGAAGTGCTTTTGGATATTCTGCGCCTTTCACAGTTGGAATACCACCATTGTCAACTGCGTAGTCAGATTCATTAACCATCCAGTCGATGAATTTTCGGGCTGCTTTTTTGTGTTTACTGTTAACATTAATACCGTAGTTGTAGTCACCACCGATTGGCATATATTGTTTGCCATCAGATGCTGTTACTGGGAATGCTTCAAACATAATGTTGTCCGCATTATCTTCATTGATTTTTTGAATTTGTGGAACTGCCCAACTTCCAAGTACCATAACAGCTACTTTACCATTTGCCAAGTCAACTTTTGATTGTTCCCAATCACTTGTTGTAGGGTCAGATTCAATCAACCCTTCTTTAGCTACTGTGTAAAGAGTGTTGTAGATAGTGTACATTGTGTCACCTTCATCAAAGGGTGATGTATCTGAAGTCATTTCATTAGTGAAATCAGGGTCACCTGATACACCTGGACGCGTGAAGTCCCAGTTAGATAAGGTCCAACCAGCAGCATAGTTTGTATAAAGTGGGACAATGCTACTATCATTTTCTTTTATTTTCTTAAGTGCAGCAATGAAATCCTCTGTTGTCTTAGGGAATTCTGTAATACCTGCATCTTCAAAGACTTTCTTATTAACAACCAAACCAGTTGCATTCATTTGGCTCGGAATACCGTATTGAACACCTTCATATGAACGGTCATTAAGCCCTAAGTATTTTTCTGATAATTCTTCTGTGTCACCAAGTGGTTCAAAGAAGTTTTCATAATCTTTCGGGCTAATATCACCAGGAATCATTAAAACGTCGCCGTACTCTTTACTGTTCATACGAGTTTTCATTTGACCTGCATAATCAGTAATGGTTTGTACTTCAACTTTAATATCAGGATATTTCTCGTTAAATTTTGCAATGTACTCATCCCATTTACCGTTAGTTTCCCAATCGGTCTTATGGTTGATGAATGTAATTGTTTCAACATCGCTATCACTGCTTCCGCTTGAACAACCAACTAATGTCACGGCTGCTAATGCAGTCATCCCAATTGTAAGCAAACCTTTTTTCATAGGTTCTTCCTCCTAATTTTAACTTCTTTTTTGTTTACGCTTACATTATAACACTTTATGTCTAAAAAGTATATACTTTTGTTGAAAATATTTTGTGCTTTATTTTATTGCAATAAGTTGACCGAGGGGCAACTTGGTTTCTTTACATTATGTGACATAACAAAAGACTTATATAATTTTTAAAAATTCAAATTTATTTTGATTTTATATATACTTTTAAGACATTGTATTATAATCATTTTAGAAACACATCCTAAAAGTTTTGTATTATTTTTGTACACATCTACTAGTAGTTTGTAAAGAGGAGGCTTTTTTCTGAAAAACATTATTTCATAACATTCGGAGATGACATTATGTCTTAACGCTTTTTTGGAGGAGAAAAAAACATTATGAAAAAAGCATTAGTTGGATTTTTAGCGCCCCTAACTGTCGTTGCCGGTCTCGCATCAGCTCAAGGGGTAAAAGCTGACGAAATCATGTCAGGAAATACTTCCAAAGTTACCACAAAACATAGTGGTAAAGCTCTTGACGTTGCAGCAAACTCTAATGATGACAGTGGTGACCACGTCATCATCATGTCTTACGCTAGCCTAACACCAGAGGAAACAAATCAACTCACACGCCTAACACATTACAAAAAAGCAGGTCGCTTATACACCAAGAAACTGAATAATAATGAGACTAGGATAAAAGTACCCAGCTTCTTTGTTTATATAGTTATTATTTACAAGATGCAGTAGTTGAGTGGGTTCTAATAAGCTTTTACAACCCTCTTTTGACATCAAGCTGCACTTGACTCCATTTCCCACCTCGAAAGCTTCCCCAAATCTTCCGAGCCATGTATGGGTTGGTTATAAAGGTTCGGGGAAGCCTTTATAATCGGGAAATAAAGCTTACGAAGTAAGTATCACAAAATTGTCTGGGAATAGACCACTTTAGGTCAGAAACAAGAAATTAAGACTTACTGAGAAATCGAATTTCTTCGAAATTACCGATTCGCTTTTTACTTTTTAGGCTCATGAATAAAGTATCCAGTGGAGACTGTCTAACAATTCCCCCCAACACAATTTATCAATATCATCATTTTAAAAACGAAAACAATTTAAATTGTCGGCAAATCATTCTACTGCTCAATAACATAGTGCTAGTTAAAACCGGAATTTATTTCTAGGTGAGAATATAACAAAAGAGTTCTGGAATCACTCCAGAACCCTTTGTTTCAATCATGTTTATGAACAATAATTATTTTTCATTTGCGTGACTAGCAATAATTTCTAGCTCGCCATCAAATTCCCATGATTTAACATCATTCGGAAGGATAAAGTGGTCACCTTTTTTGATGTTATAAACATGGTTATCAATATTCAAGCTACCTTGACCTGAAAGAACACTTACCAACAAGTATGGTGCTGTTTGTGTAAGATTAACGACACCAGATACCACCCATTTATAAACAGCAAAGAATTCATTTGAAACCAAAAGGCTTGAACTCAAGTTGTCAACATCAATCGTTACAGGTGTACTGTTAGCAGGTTCACCAATTGTTAAAACATCAATTGATTGCTCAATGTGTAAGTCACGAAGATTGCCTTGTGCATCACGGCGGTCAAAATCATAAACACGGTAAGTTGTATCACTTGATTGTTGTGTTTCTAAAATTAAGATGCCTTTACCAATAGCGTGCATTGTACCACTTGGTACGTAGAAGAAATCACCAGCTTTTACAGGGATTTTTGTTAACAAATCATCCCATTTCCCAGCTTCAATCAATTGACGAAGCTCTTCTTTTGATTTGGCATTGTGCCCGTAAATAATTTCAGAATCTTCATCCGCAGCAATAACATACCAGCACTCAGTTTTACCAAGTTCGCCTTCATGTTCAAGAGCGTAAGCATCATCTGGGTGAACTTGTACACTAAGCCAATCATTGGCATCAAGAATTTTTGTCAATAATGGAAAGACTTCAGATTTTGGATTGCCAAAAAGTTCTTTGTGTTCACGATAAAGTTTATCTAGACCTTCACCTTTATAAGTACCATTATCTACGATTGAAACACCGTTTGGATGAGCTGAAATTGCCCAGTATTCACCAGTTGTTTCTGTTGGAATGTCATAACCAAACTCATCACGAAGTTTAGTTCCCCCCCAGATTTTATCATGCATTTGTGACTTTAGAAATAATGGTTCTGCCATAAAATTTTCCTTTCCTTCAAGCAAAATATGCTTGTTCACCAAGAAGAAACCCAAAGCATTTTTGGGTTTCTTAGTTAAATGTTCTTAACATCCAATAATGAATAACCTCTAGTATCGAAACAATTTCTACTACGAGAGTATTCAATCGGTCTCCCATTTTCCAAGTAAACAACTTGTTCGACTTGCAAAATGGGATCATCATCTTTGCAGGCTAAATAATCTTTGTCATAATGATCTGGCTTTTCAGCCGTGATATGTCGGTAGGAACCTGCAAATTTGAGACCGAGTTGATGCCAAAGGTAATCATAAACAGATGTTAATAAGATATCATCATCCAAACCAGGTGTTAAATCGCAAGACATATGAGTGTGTTCCAAAGCATAGGGTTTACCGTCTAATAAACGAAGTCGGATAATTTTGTAAACAGGTGTTGCTGAATCAACTTGGAGTCGCTCTGCTATTTTAGCATCTGGAAATTCGACAGTAAATTCAATGATTTTACTTGTCAATTTCCGAGGGTCGTCTTTCATATCATAGCTCAACCCATTATAATTGTTCAAACGGAATTTTGAGTCCTCCTTATCCCAAAACGAAGAATTTAAAACCTTTGTTCCATTTCCTTGTTTTGAAAGGACCAAACCTTCGATGGTTAACATCTCAATAGCCTTTTTGATTGTCATACGGCTTACCCCAAATTCTTTTGCTAAGTCCGATTGAATCGGTAGCATTGAATCAATTGGATAAGTACCGTCTGAAATCCTCGTTCGAATAATACTTGCAATCTCTTCATATTTTGACATAGATCGCTCCTACTATACTTGTATAGACTAATTTTTTTAAACTATAGTTCTATTATAACGCAGAATCAGGTTGTTTGTCTAGCATACGTAAGAATGGATACCAAATAAATCCGACGATGAGACAGTCAACGATTTGAAGAAGTCCACCTGCAAGTGAGTTTGTAGCAATCATACCACTAAAGAATACTGGTACAGTCCAAGGCACTGATACACCTGTTGGAGCAGGTACAAGACCAATTGCCATTACGAAATAGTTAAGCGCTGTAACGATGATTGGTGAAATTACCCAAGGAATAAGAATTGTAGCATTCAACACAATTGGCAAACCGAAGATAACAGGTTCGTTAACGTTGAAGATACCAGCACCTAATGCCAAACGGCCAACATCACGATATTGTCTTTTCTTCATAACAAATGCCATAAGGATAACAACTGCCAAAGTCATACCTGATCCACCTAAACCAACAGTAAATGTTTCCATGAATGGTTTAGAAATAATGTGTGGAATATGTTCACCAGCTTTATAAGCATCCAAGTTGTCGTACATCAATGTATTCCAGATTGGATCCATTACTGAGTTAACAAGGATTTGTCCGTGAAGTCCAAAGAACCATAGAAATTGGATAAAGAAGATTGCGATCAATGTTGCCCAAATACTACTTCCTAGACCCACTAAAGGCATTTGGATGACATTATAGATAACATCATGAAGGTTTGTATTGAAACCAACTGTTACAATAGCATTAAGAGCTGTAAAAATTGATAATGTCAAAATAGCTGGGATAAGCGCTGCGAATGATTTAGCAACTGCAGGTGGAACACTGTCTGGCATTTTAATTTGCCAACCTTTTTTACTGATACGGCAGTAAATTTCTGTTGCAATGAAAGATACGATCATACCAAGGAACATCCCTTTGGCACCAAGACGATCAAGGCTCAAAATATTTGAAACTTGTTCACCACTGTCAGTAGTTGTAAAGAATGGTGTCAATAGGAGGAAGCTTACAAATGAAATGGCGCCACCGAAAATACCATCTTCATCATAAGATTTTGATAGATAATAACCAATCCCCCAAGTAACAAATACTGTCATAATAGACATTGTTGCACTTTGTGCACTACCAAAAAGTTCAGACAAAAGCGATTTCAAATCATCGCTTAAAAAAGGAAGGTTACAAATAACCACGACAATTGAACCAAACATAGTCAATGGAAACGCCAACATGAAGGCATCTCGTAAAATAGCTAGGTAACGGTTAGAACCTAACTTGTTTGCCAAAGGCAAAAGTTTGTCACTGATAGCATCTAGAAACTTGTTCATAAATACTCCTCTTTCCATTAATTGTTTTTACACTATAACTATATATTATTTATCATTAAATGTCTAGTCTTTTTTATAAAAAATATTGTCTTTTTATTTAAAAGGTGTATAATTATATTTGTAAATGAAAATATTTTAAGGAGAATCTAATGGCAACTTACACATTCCCAGAAAACTTTTGGTGGGGCGCTGCTACATCTGGTCCTCAAAGCGAAGGGCGTTTCGATAAGAAACACGCTAATATGTTTGACTATTGGTATGAAATTGAACCTGAAACTTTTTATGATCAAGTAGGGCCTGACACAGCCTCTAACTTCTATAACAGTTATAAAGAAGATATTGCATTGATGAAAAAAGTAGGACTCAATAGTGTTCGTACTTCTATTCAATGGACACGTCTTATTGATGACCTTGAAACAAATACTGTCAACCAGGATGCAGTAGATTTCTATAATAACGTTATTGATTGCTTCATCGAAAATGGTATTCGTCCAATCATGAACCTTCACCATTTCGATTTACCTGTTGAACTTTATCATAAATATGGTGGTTGGGAATCACGCCATGTTGTTGATCTTTACGTTGGATTTGCTGAACAAGCTTTCAAAGCATTCGGTGACCGCGTTAAAGATTGGGCAACACACAATGAACCAATGGTTGTTGTTGACGGTGAATATCTTTACCAATTCCATTATCCAAAATTAGTCGATGGTAAGAAGGCAGTTCAAGTTGCGTATAACTTGAATATTGCTTCCGCAAAAGCTATCGCTAAATTCCGAGAACTTGGCTTAGACAAAGATGGGGGGCGCATTGGTACTATTTTGAACTTAACACCAACTTACGCCGCCTCTGATTCTGAAGATGACCAAGCGGCAGCACACTTTGCTGAACTTTGGAACAACAAAATGTTCCTTGAACCAGCTATCAACGGACATTTCCCAGAAGAATTAGAAGCTGTATTAGAAAAAGATGGTGTTATCTGGCAAACAGAACCTGAAGATGCTGAAATCTTCAAAAACAACACTGTTGATTTCTTGGGTGTTAACTTCTACCATCCAAATCGTGTGAAAGCTCCAGACATCGCGCCTAACTCTGTCGGTGCTTGGTTGCCAAGTCGTTACTATGACGAGTACAACATGCCTGGTCGTCGCATGAATATTGATAAAGGCTGGGAAATCTTCCCAGAAGCTATTTACGATATTGCCATCAACATTCGCGACAACTACAAAAACATCCCTTGGTTTGTTTCTGAAAATGGTATGGGTGTTTCTCGTGAAGAACGCTTCATGGACGAAAGCGGACAAGTTCAAGATGATTATCGTATTGACTTCATCAAAGAACACCTCGCTTGTCTCCACCGAGGAATCGAAGAAGGTTCAAACTGTTTCGGTTATCACCTCTGGACACCAATCGATTGCTGGTCTTGGATGAATGCTTACCGCAACCGTTATGGATTTATTTCAAACAATATTCACACACAAATTAAGACCATTAAAAAATCTGGCGAATGGTTTAAACACGTTACTGTTGATAATGGATTTGAAGAATAATCATTTAATATTCTAATATTATTTGATTTCAAATACTCCTAATAAATTTCTACTTCATGATTTTCACCCAGCCAATGAAAATTAACTTAACAAATTCTTTTTATCCATTTAAAACTATTTACTAGATTCCACCCCTCTTCTGCATAGGAGAGGGATTTGCTATACACAAATTTTTTATAAGCGTAGCCAAATTTATTTTTTCAAAAACAAACTTCAAATTTTACTAAGCTTGCTTGATTTTGAGAATATTGACAAGGAACAGCGAGTATAAATTATTTGATGTTGTTATAGCCTAAGACTGAACAGAGAAATATCCAAAAAGAAGACTTTCTACCTTCTTTTTGGATGATTAAATTGTTCTCGTGTTTCAAACGATAAAATAAATTGTGTTGGGTGTACAAGGGTTAGACAATGAAAAAAACAGTCCGATGGACTTGACTCGCTTGTTAGTTTCTAGGCTCGTGAAAAAACAGTCCGATGGACTGTTTTTTTCCTTATTTTTCATCGAGTCGTTGGTACAATGTGATCATTTCCACCGCAACTTCTTTCAAAGTCATTGTAGTCATCAAATGATCTTGTGCGTGAACCATAATAATCTCGATTTTAACTTCGGTACCGCTTGCATATTTCTGTAACAAATCAGTCTGAGCATGATGTGCTCCCAAAAGTTCTGCATCAGCAGCATCTAGTTTTTCTTTTGCTTCGTCATATTTGCCTTCTTTCATTTTAGCAAATGCTTCGTGAACAGAAGTGCGGGCGTTACCGCTGTGCAAGATAATTTCAAAAGCAGCAAGTTGCAATTCTTCTTCAGTCATCTCTAACAACACCTCATTAAATGTTTTCTACGATAAGATTAGCCATTTTCTCAACACCCATTGGGATTGGAACATAAGCTTGTGGTGGAACTTTAACAACTGGACGACCTGATTTTTCACCAGCAGCTGCAAATTGGTTATAATACATACCAGCTTGTGGGCTAACTAGATACAAATCGTAGGTTGCATCAGTAATAACTTGTTCACCTTCGTTAGAGCTGATAGCTTCTACAGTGATGTCTTTACCTTGTTTTTCGAAAAAGTCTGTTGTTTTTTGGGCCATTAGTGATGATGACATTCCAGCTACACAGATAATCAATGCTTTTGACATAATCATTCTCCCTTTTAGAATAGAATATAAAATAATTGTTTAAGATGTTTTACGCTCCCCAACATCTTTGTTAAAAGTATATCATATATATCTTAAAATGTATAGTCTTTTATTTTTAAAAGTTCAAACTTTTAAAAATTTGAACGCTTTCTAAATCATATAAATTTCAGAGATAAATTCTTGTCTATAACCATATATTGTGTTATATTACTATGAGAAGCACAATATATAGTAGGATGGTTATTATGTCACAAGAAAAAAGATTAGCTCCATTAAGCATTGTTTATATCAGTTTAAGCGGTAACACACAAAGCTTTGTAAAACGATTAACTGAACACTTACTGAACCATTATTCCCTAGATACACAAACCATTAATATCAAGGAACTCAATCATGAAACATTTCCAATCACGACACCTTTTGTTGCTGTTTTGCCAACCTATCTTGAAGGTGGTAATGGTATTGATTCAGGTGATGTTGAAATCTTGACGAATCCGCTAGGTGATTTTATTGCTGCTCATGACAACTACAAACATTGTTTTGGTATTATTGGTTCTGGCAATCGGAATTTCAACGAACAGTATTGCCTGACAGCCAAACAGTACGCCAAACGTTTTGGTTTTCCGATGTTGGGTGATTTTGAATTACGAGGAACAAGCTCTGATATTGAGCGCCTAGCAGAGATTATTGTGAAGCAACACCAAGGATTTGCCAATCCTAGTTAAATACATACAACCCTTTCTCAACTAAATTTAGCAGACATGGTATAATAACATAGATGATATCGCGTATTTTATCATCAATATGACTACTAAATTTTAATTGGAGAACTCATGAAAACAACAGTTGATTATATTACAAAACTTGCAAATATCCCTTCACCTACTGGCTACACAAGTCACATTATGAATTATGTGATTGCTGAACTTGAAAGCTTTGGCTATGCGCCTGTTCGCACGAATAAAGGCGGAGTTATGGTCACAATCACAGGTAAAAATGATAGCAAGCACCGTGTAGTGACTGCTCATCTGGATACACTTGGTGCTATGGTTCGCGCTGTCAAACCTGATGGACGGCTCAAAATGGACCTTATCGGTGGCTTTGTTTACAACGCTATTGAGGGAGAAAATTGTACCGTTCACGTTTCTAAAAATGGCAAGAAAATCAGTGGTACAATCCTTATGCACCAAACATCTGTACACGTTTATAAAGATGCTGGTACGGCTGAGCGCAACCAAACTAACATGGAAGTTCGCCTTGATGAAAAAGTAACAAATGAGAAAGAAACACGCGCTCTTGGTATCGAAGTTGGTGACTTTATCTCATTTGACCCACGTGTTGTCGTTACCGAATCAGGTTTTATCAAATCACGTCACTTAGATGACAAAGTGTCAGCAGCTATCTTAATTGAATTGCTTAAAGAATATAAAGCGCAAAACATTACTTTGCCATACACGACACACTTCTACTTCTCAGCATTTGAAGAACTTGGTCATGGAGCGAATTCGAGTATCCCGGTTGAAACTGTTGAATACCTTTCGGTCGATATGGGAGCAATGGGAGACGACCAACAAACAGATGAATACAGTGTGTCAATCTGTGTCAAAGACGGTTCAGGACCTTATCACTATGAATTGCGCCAACATCTTGTCAAATTAGCAAATGACAATAAGATTCCTTACAAATTGGACATTTATCCGTATTATGGTAGTGACGCTTCTGCTGCTCTTCGTGCAGGTGCTGAAGTCAAACACGCCCTTTTTGGAGCTGGTATCGAATCAAGTCACTCATACGAACGCACACACATTGACTCTGTCCAAGCAACAGAACGCCTCGTTGATGCTTACCTAAAAAGCCCAATTGTGGAGTAAAAATTGAATACAAAAAATAAGAGTGAATGTTATGTTCACTCTTTTATCGTTCTCTATTCGGATATAACCCTAAGTTCGTGACCTTTATAATTATTTTCGTCTAGGACAATATTTTCTTGACTGTACTGTTTGCTTACCAATTTTAAAATTTCGTTTTCATCTCTTGCCTCAACTTTTACAATTCTTTGAAGCACTTCCTCAATTTCTACATTGAATGCCCTCATCTTTTCTCCGTAATTAATCATTGATTATTTTAATGCTATTATTGCGGATCCATAATACCTAAAATCGCCCCTGAAATCAGGAGCGATTGTGTAAAAACAAACAAATAAATTAGGAGGTAGTGTTATTAGTAGTTAAGCTCAACGGCAAGACCGAAATGGTCACTAACGATTGGTGCCTCACCGCCGTCAAATGTGACGGTTGATGATAGAATATCAATACCTTTACTTGTGAAAACATGGTCAACTTTGAGGGATTGTTTATTGCCCTCCCAGCCGTCAATGTCTTCAATAATCGTATGGTCGCCTTGGACTTTCTTAGCCACTTTGTGGCTGTCTTGTAAATCAAGTGGGCTGTTTAAAATCATATCATAGCCAGCAGTATCCGTTGGGTTGTTAAAATCACCCATGAGTACCAATGGTTTGGGGGAATCAAGCAGCGCTGTCTCCAACTTTTGCCATTCACTTTCAAAGCCTTTACCAAACCAAGACATGTGTAAGCTAACAACCGTAATTGGTTTCTGATCAATTTCCGTCTCCGCAACAAGAACACGTCTTGTGTGAAAATCAGTTTCGTCATCAACATCAGATACCAGAATATCATTCACTTTGATAGGTGTTTTTGATAAAATAACAACACCCTCATTGTACTTTTCGTATCCAATATGATTATATGCCCAAGACCAATAATAATATCGTCCTTGACTTCTCAGATAATTCACGAGTTGTAAAGCGTAGTTATCGCGATGCAAAGCTGGGCTTCCTGGTAATTTTTCATAGCCATCAACTTCTTTGGTTAACAGTCCACGAATATCTTGGTTAATTTCTTGAAGGCAAATGACATCATAATTTTCACTATAAATCGTTTCTGCCAAGTCGAATAATTTCTTTAATGAATTTGCCTCCAACCAAGAATGCGTATTAAGTGTTAAAAATTTAGCCATATCTGTTCCCTTCAAGTCAAAGGAGAGTCCATGATTCCTGTCTCAGACTCCCTTTTATTTAGATTTAACCTAAACATCTCTTATTCATATGAGTAATATCAGCTTAAAGTTCTACTTTGGCAACAGGTGTGTTAGCAGAAACTTTTCCTGTTTGGGTTAAATTGACTGCTTTGATTTCTGCTGTATTTGTGAAGGCAACAATAATTGTTGTTTCACGACCTGCTGAACGAATAGCTGCTAAATCAGCTACCACCAAAAGCTCACCAGCTTTAACACGTTGACCTTCTGTAATCTTAACTGAGAATGGTACTCCATTAAGAGCAACAGTATCTAAACCAATGTGAACAAGAACTTCAAGTCCATTGTCTGTTAATAGACCAAAGGCGTGTTTTGTTGGAAAAACGCTTGTTACAATACCTGAAACTGGTGCGTAAATATTGCCATTTTCTGGTTCAACAGCGAAGCCATCACCCATCATTTTACCAGCAAAGACAGGGTCTTTAACTTCTGTGATAGGTTTTACATCACCATCTGCAACTGCATTGACATCTTCTGTCACACCTTTATAAGAAACTTTTGTAACATCGTTTCCTTCAACTTCTGACAAGTTGACAGTTGGAATTTCTGCGCCAGAATCAAGAAGGTCTTGGATATCAGATTTCAAAATATCCGCTTTTGGTCCATAAACCGCTTGAACACCTGAACCTTTGATGATAAGTCCCATAGCGCCAGCCTTTTTCCAAGTGTCCTCATCACCGACTTTAGCGACATCTTTGACTGTAACACGAAGTCGAGTCATACAAGCATCAACATCTTCGATGTTATCGCGTCCACCAAGGAGATTAATGATTTGAACGATTTGTGAATCTGCAGAGACACTAGCACCGTCTGCTAATGCACTAGCTTGGTCATCATCCATATCGTCATAATTACCATTACGACCTGGAGTAGCAAAGTTGAATTTCTTAATCATGAAGTCTGCAATAAAGTACATCACAACTCCTGATAAAATACAACAGATGACAAAATTAATCAAATCACCGCCAAGTCCAGCTTTGAGAGCCATAGGCGTACGTGTTAAAAGTTCAATATTACCAAATGAATGAAGACGAAGGTTAACTAAATCAGCTAAAGCAAATGTCACCCCTTGAACGACTGCATAAACAACGTAAAGTGGCATTGCAACGAACATAAACATGTATTCAATTGGTTCAGTAACACCTGTTAAAAATGTTGCTGCTGCCGTTGAGATGAACATAGCAGTGTATTTTTTCTTCTTGTCAGGGTCAACATTACGATACATAGCAAGGCTAACTCCCATAAGTGTACCCGTTGCACCAATCATTTGCCCAACTTTAAAGCGAGCTGGTGTTACATTTGTTAAAAGATCTTGGTAAGCTGAAGCATTAGACCCTTTCAGATTGATAAGGTCTGTTACCCATGCTAACCAAAGTGGGTCTTGACCAAAAACTTCTGTTCCTTTTTGAGCCCCTGTCAAAATTTCATAAGTACCACCAAGTGATGTGTAGTTCATTGGGATAGTAATCATATGATGAAGTCCAAATGGAAGAAGCAAACGTTCCAAAGTGCCATATAAGAAAGGTGCTAAAAATGGTGCTGAATCTTGTGAAGATGCAATCCACATACCAAATCCATTGATTCCTGATTGAATGATTGGCCAAACAAGAGACATGAACAAACCAACAAGAACTGAACGATAGATAACAACAAATGGTACGAAGCGTTTACCATTAAAGAATGAAAGAACGTCTGGTAATTTGCGGTAGTTATAGTATTTATTGTAAGCTGTTGCCCCAACAAACCCAGAGATAATACCGACAAACACACCCATATTAAGAGCAGGTTGACCAAGAACGTTGACAAAGTAGTCAGCTACAAGCATTTTGCCACCAAGAACATTGTGAACTGTACTTGTACCATCAGCAATCATATCAAGTGAAATACCATAAACGTGACCTGTGATAAGGTTGATGAGAATAAATGCGATACCTGCTGCAAACGCACCACCAGCACGTTCTTTTGCCCAACTACCACCAATTGCTAATGCGAAGAGGATGTGAAGATTATTGATAATTCCCCATCCGATTTGAGCAATAACATTACCAACCGTAGCAAGAAGGGCTGAGTCTGCATTGATTAGCGGAAGTGAGTTCCCAATACTAACCATTAAACCTGCTGCTGGCATAACAGCAATAACAACCATCAAGCATTTTCCGAATTTTTGCCAAAATTCGAAGCTGGTTAAATTTTTAAATGCCTTCTTCATGAAATACTCCTTAAACCATTTGCTAAGAAACCATTTGCTTTAATTTATGAAAAATAATGCCACTTATATTTTTCAACTTCTTTAAAGAATTGATTTAAGCTTTGTTTTAATTTTGCGCAAACGTTTGCGTTATTTTGATGATTTTATTATAACACGTATTTCTAATTTGTAAAGCGTTTTCCGGATTTTTTTAAAAAGGGTACTTAAGAAACACCTCCTTTGCAAAAAAACCTCCAGCGGAGGTTCAGTTGGTAAAAGCTGTTAACCCAAATCTGGTGTTGATTCGCGTTCAATGATTTTATGTGGAATAACAACTATTTGTTCGGTCAGATTTTTAGGATCAGCTAATAATAATTTAGCGGCATTTTCTCCTAATTCATATGGAAAAATATCCACGGAAGTCAAGGCAGGGCTTGCAATTTCTGTAATCAATGAATTGTTAAAGCCAATCATGGCATAATGATTTTCACGGTTGTTATCTTTGAATAAACGTTGCAAACGAATAGCCATGATGTCATCGCAGGCAACAAAAGCTTCTGTCTGAGGATTTTCAGCAAGAAACGTCTGCAACTTCACCGCATTCTCCTCATCACTTAAACGTGATAATTGCAATGCACTCCCTTTTTTATCATATTCTTGCAAGGCTTCACAGTAACCTTGATAACGTTCGGTTTGCACTAATTCATCCATATCAGTATAGGCAAAAACAAGATGATTATAACCTTTGACTAACATGAATGTCGTTGCGTCTTTACCAGCTTGGTCATTATTATTATCGACAAAACGCACCGTTTTTTGCGGAGCATCTTCGTAAGAACGACCAACGACGACACAAGAAACCTTCTTTTCTTGTTTGACAAATTCAAAAACTGGATCTGCTTTTCTTGAATAAAGAAAAATAAGCTTAGTGATGTTGCCGCTACGAATTAAGGTTTGGATATTTTTTTGCAATTCGTCATCTGTTCGTCCTGTTGCCAAGCTGACCATGTAGTCATTCTCGCTACACACGCTTGAAATACCTTGAATAATTTGCATGAAAAATGGGTTATTTCCAAGTGAATCCTGACTTTCTCGCACGGGCAAAATAACCCCTATTGTATTGGTTGTACGATTGACTAGATTTTGTGCCGAATAGTTTGGAGAATAATCCAGTTCTTTCATCGCACGACGCACACGCCTTTTAGTCGCCTCGCTAATCATACTACTATCATGCAGAGCACGTGAAGCTGTAGACGTTGATACCCCCGCAACCCTTGCGACATCCTTAATTGTTGCCATTATATTATCCTTATTTGTAATTTGTATATATCTAGAATAAAAACTTTTTAAAGCGCTGTCAACCCAAAACCTTCACAAGTACCAGTAAAAAATGAGTAAATAAAAAGAAAACACCTATAACAGTGTTTTCCATTATAAATTGTTAACAACCTAGGTTTCTAGCTACTTCATCAATTCCAAGGCATAGCTAACGCTCGCTAAAGCATATAGCGGTGCGGTTTCAGCGCGCATGATACGTGGTCCTAAACCGATTTTCAAACCACCTTTTAATTCAAATGTTTCGATTTCTTCTGGCGAAATGCCGCCCTCTGGTCCAAAGATAAAAAGAATTTTCTCTCCTGCTTTCATTTGTGACAATTCACGCGCTAGAACAGCCGTCTCACCTTCCTTGGCTGATTCCTCATAAGCAATAAAAATCCTGTCAAATTGCTCAAGTTCTGCTAAAAAAGCTTCTTTTTGCTCAAAAAGAGTAACTTCTGGAATCACATTACGTTTGCTTTGTTCCGCAGCACCTAGTGTGATTTTTGCCAGCTTATCGGCTTTTTTGGCTAATTTTTTGCCGTCCCATTTGACCACTGACCAATCCGCTGGAAATGCCCAGAGCTTTGCCATACCAAGTTCAGTCCCTTTTTGTGCTAGAAATTCCAATTTATCACCCTTTGGAAATCCTGCGACAATCGTCACCTCAGCAGGCAATTCAACATTGCTATCTAGTTCTTCAATGATTTCAAAACGGTGTTCAGCACTATCAATGACTTTTGCCAAACGCTTCACGTGGTCATCAAAGACAAGGACAACTTCGTCGTTTTCTGTCAAACGCATGACGTTAAACATATGCTTAATCGTATCTTTATCTGTGATTGTAACGACATCTTGAGCTTGTCCTGCTACAAAATACTGTTGCATTTATCCTCCAATTACACCTGAAATATCATCTGTTTTTTTGAAAACACAAGCATTCCATTCGCCTTGAACCATGTGTGTTTCAAGGAAGAAACCTGCGTCCTCAGCTGATTTACGAACCATATCCCATTTATCAGAAATAATGCCTGACATGATAAGGTAACCTTCATCTTTAACAAGACGATAAGCATCTTCTGTCATATTGACCAAAATGTCCGCAAGGATATTTGCCACGATAACGTCTGCTTGAATGCCAACACCTTGCAAAAGATTTCCAGTAGCCACGTGGATATTTTCAGTATTAGCGTTCAAATCAATATTTTCTTGTGCCACGCGCACTGCTACTTCGTCAAGGTCATAAGCGTAAATGTCTTTTGCCCCAAGTAGTGAACTTGCAATCGAAAGCACACCTGAACCAGTACCGACATCAAGGACCGTTTCACCACCACGAAGCACCTGCTCGAGCGCAAAAAGACTCATTTTTGTGGTTGGGTGAGTTCCTGTACCAAATGCCATACCAGGGTCGAGACGAATTATTTTCTCACCCTCGCTAGCTTCATAATCGGTCCAACTTGGAACGATTGTCAAATCATAGCTGATACGCGTTGGTTCATAATATTTTTTCCAGTTTTCTGCCCAATCCTGCTCTGCCAATTCTTGCGTTGCGTAGTGAACATCACCAGCATCAACGCCAAAATCAGTCAATTCCGCTAAGCGGTCAGCCACTTCTTTTTCAACAGCCTCAATATCAACATTTTCTGGGTAGTAAGCTGTGATTTTAACAGTTTCCACTTGTTTGATTTCTGGAAATACTTCGCCATATTTGCCAACATGACCGAAATAGTCCGCACTATCATCAATCGCCACACCTTGACTACCTAATTCAATCAAAATATTCGATGCAGCTTCTTCTGCATCACGTAAAACCTCAACAGTTAACTCTTGCCATTTGTCCATAATTAAGATACCAAGCCCGTAAAATACAAAACCAAAATAGGAAAGTCACCGATGACGCTTGCGTCTAGGGGAACTTTATCTTTTTGGCACAGTATTTCGGGCGGGTTCAGTTTAAAATTACCTGCCCCCTTTTTCCTTTCTATCTGTATTAAAAGGTCATAAGTTCGTGCTCAAAGCAAACACTTATCCTTTTCCTTTCTTGCTTTTTATTTGAAATATATTCAGTTCGAGATATTAACTAACCCTTCCCTGTGTTTTATCCGATTAGACCTCAATACCTCGGATAAGCAAAATATTCTGTTTCTTTCAGAGCTACTTTCCCATTTTCAAAGCTTTCAGTGTCCCATTCGAGTGCAAAGTCAGTCGCATTTTCGTCTGCTAAAAAGTCCATTAAATCATCAAGACCTTTGGTTGCTACGTCGTTCAATGTTTCAGCAAAATAAGCTAAAAATTCACGTGAAAAGCCTTTTTTGGCATCAAATGGAATAGTCACCAAATAATCATCTTCATCAACTTTTGATTTTGCTTGATTGTAAAAAAGCACATAATCTTCAAAAACGATGTCGTCGTTGTTGATTTCACCTTGGTCATCCACAGTTTCAACCGCAGATTGATTCTGCGCTTCCAAAATAAAAGTCACTTCCACCGCATGATTTTTCTTATTCCAATCAATAGCATAATCAAACGTGAAGTACTTGTCCATTTCTTCTTCTAATACTGATAAAAAGCCAAATTTAGCCATTAAAAATTTCTTCCAATCTTCTTTTGTGTTACAATTATTTTATCATACTTAAGGGGAAATGACATGCAAATACGACCAATGGAGCTAGAAGATGTTGAACAAGTGGTTATACTAGAAAACCAAACATGGAATGCAATTAACACACCAGCTCCGCTACCTATTGCAAATAAGGATAAAATCATCAAAGATTTTGAAAATGGAACACATTATCTTGTCGCTGAAGAAAATCAGGATATTTTAGGTGTTCTTGATTACCATACTTATTATCCTTTCCCTAGCGGTCATCACGTGGTAACCTTTGGCATTACCATTTCTGAAAAAACGCGCGGTCAAGGTATCGGACGCAAACTTATCCAAACTTTCTTTGATATAGCAAAAGCTGACGGCTACCAAAAAGTTCTCATTCATGTGCTATCATCAAATGAAAAAGCCTGCATATTCTACGAAAAATTAGGCTTTAAACAAGAGGCTATTTTGAAAAATCAATTTTACCTAAACCATACTTACGTTGATGACCTCGTTTACAGTTATTATCTGGAGGATATTCATGCCAAATAATCTCGCTTTGCGAATGCGCCCTAAGAATATTGACCAAGTGATTGGGCAGAAGCATCTAGTCGGTGATGGAAAAATCATTCGCCGTATGGTGGAGGCCAATATGCTGTCATCAATGATTCTCTACGGTCCTCCTGGTATCGGGAAGACCTCAATCGCTAGCGCTATCGCAGGAACAACCAAATACGCTTTTCGGACGTTCAACGCTACAACAGACAGCAAAAAGCGCCTGCAAGAAATTGCCGAGGAAGCTAAATTTTCTGGCGGTTTAGTCTTACTGCTTGACGAAATTCACCGCTTAGATAAAACCAAGCAAGATTTCTTGCTACCTTTACTTGAAAATGGCAATATTATCATGATTGGGGCAACAACTGAAAATCCTTTCTTTTCGGTGACGCCAGCCATTCGCTCAAGGGTACAAATTTTTGAATTAGAACCTTTGTCAACTGATGACATAAAGACAGCTTTGCAAACAGCTTTATCTGATAAAGAGCGCGGATTTGACTTTGATGTTGATATTGATGCCGATGCGCTTGATTTCATTGCAACGGCAACCAACGGCGACCTACGCTCAGCTTTTAATTCGCTTGATTTAGCGGTCATGTCAACCAAAGCAGATGATAACGAGCTGCGCCACATTAGCCTTGACACCGTTGAAAATAGCTTGCAGCGCAGTTATATTACCATGGATAAAGATGGTGATGGTCACTATGATGTGCTGTCAGCTTTGCAAAAATCCATTCGTGGCTCTGATGTCAATGCTAGTCTGCACTACGCTGCTCGTCTGATTGAAGCTGGTGATTTGCCAAGCCTTGCTCGCAGGCTGACTGTGATTGCTTACGAGGATATTGGGCTTGCTAATCCTGACGCTCAAATTCATACGGTTACGGCCCTTGATGCTGCCCAAAGAATTGGTTTTCCTGAAGCACGTATCTTAATTGCCAACGTCGTAATTGACCTTGCCTTATCACCAAAATCAAATTCTGCCATTACAGCGATTGACAAGGCTATCAGCGACCTTCATCAAAACGGAAATTTGCCAATTCCACGCCATCTACGCGACGGACATTACGCTGGCAGCAAAGATTTGGGAAACGCACAAGGCTACAAATACCCTCATGATTATCCTGAAAAATGGGTTAAACAGCAGTATTTACCAGATAAGTTAGTCGAAAAAAATTATTTTGATGCTAACCAAACTGGGAAATACGAGCGTGCCCTCGGTGCTAACAAAGAGCGAATTGATGAACTGTCTAAATAATGATAATATGGTACTTTCTCATTTTAATAGTTTTCATTAATGCTTAAAAAGAAAACCGCTTTCTAAAAAATAAGATTTGCCCTTGAAATATTTTTTAAAAATGCTATTATAGATATATAGGTTATTGCTGTGGCATACGAATTCACATCAATGTGTTGACCGACTAAATATTTGTATTTCGGGAAACAGTAGTCTTTCTCCAGTATGCAGGCCGTTACACGCGGAAGCAACTAAGGAGAAGCGAGTTGCCCACCTGCTTGTAGATTGCGGGTTCAATACAAATCGTGAATCACGGTGCCAATACAGCTTCTTATCCTTCCTTAGCTCAGTTGGTAGAGCAGTGGACTCTTAATCCATGGGTCATAGGTTCGAGCCCTATAGGGAGGACTAAACATCATAAGAAAAAGCCCTTTGTTTGGGGCTTTTTGCTTGTTCTAAAATCGATTTATTGCGATTTTATCATAAATTTTTGACGGTCTGCTGGTCGTCTTTATTCATAAATGAAAAACGTCGTTAAATACGATACTGTGTTAAATCTTGTTTTAAAAAGTAGTAAAATAAGTTGCCATAATTTCCTGAATAGTCCAGTACATGACCATTATAAACGACCTTAGTGACTTTGTAATAGTCAGCAATATCGATTGAGCAAGCTTGCTGTGAACGTTCGAATTCCTCGTATGAGTCAAACGTCACCACTCGTTCTTGGTTTCCTGCGTTTAAAAATGTAATTTCAATCATTATTTACATTTCCTTTCTAATTCGTCATACTATATTACTTCGATGTTGGAATACAGTATGTAGAATTGTATAACGTTATGCTACTACAAAGTGTGTTTTCACACAACTATTTTGCTCTGACTGGATTTTCTCAATCATAATGCAAGAATCAATTATAAATAATAAAAAGAGATTCCAAACAGAAATCTCTTTTTAACTGAGTTTGTAAAACGATATTATCCTTTATGATACTCAAAAGCGATTGTGTAGCTTTTCTCCTCATTTGCTTGCAGGGTAATGTCACCAAAATTATCATGATTAATAGCATCTGGGAGAAATTGTGCTTCAAGTGCTAAGGATTCAAATTCTTTAGCCATTTTGCCCTTATCACGCGCTGGATAAATACCTTCAGGAATACCACCCATGCTGTAAACGACCCAAGCATCACGGTCAGAATAAAGGTGAACAGAATCGCCACTTTCCTCATCTTTCAATTCTCCACAAGGTTTATCAAGCGAAGCATTTACCAAGAAAGCATCGTCAAGCCCGCCTGTATCAGCGATAGCCTCTCCAAGGTTTTGCCCAGTTTGAAAATCATAAGCTGTGCCAGCAACGTCAATGAATTTTCCTGTCGGAATCAAATCATCACGAGTCTCTAAATAATGGTCTGCTGCCAAAGTGAAGGTGTGCTGACTTAAATCTTGACGATTTCCCAAGTTAAAATAAACATGGTTGGTTGGGTTAAAAAGCGTTGTTTTAGTAGTATTTTTGCCCGTATAAACAATCGTAAAACGATTTGCATTGTCTAGCGTAAATCGCACTTCTACCTGCATATCTCCTGGGAAATGGTCAATTTCCTCTTTAGCGTCATAAGTCATCACCACACTAAGCGCATTTTGACCAGCTTCGATAAATGCAGTCCAGATTTGCTGATGAAATCCTTGAGGTCCACCGTGAAGAGTGTTTCCTTTTTCATTTTGTTGTAGCTGAATTTCTTTGCCATCAAGGTTAACTTTCCCTTGATTAATACGCCCTGCAACACGTCCGATTGATTGACCTGCACATAAAGGATTTTTCAGATAATCACTTGGCTTATCAAAACCAATGATAAGATTTTTCTGACCTCCTTTGTCATCTGGCACTAAAAATTCTTGCCAAGTTGCTCCCAGCGTTAGTAAACCAACTTGGACACCATTATCATTAATAATAGTGTATTTTTCAACCTTTTGCCCATTAATTGTCTCAACAATTTCTTGTTTGACTTCCATTTTTTGCCCTCTTTCTTAGATTCTTTCTTTTATTTTACTCTTTAGCTAATTTTTTGTAAACGTTTACCATGAGGTTTTACCAAGTTTTACCAGACATCATCTTCATAAACCAAAAACTCCTACCCATTGGACAGGAGTTTTTGGTTATATATAGTGATTATTTTACCACGAGATTCAAGTTTGTTAGGCACTGCTCAAAAGCTCCGGGAGAGGGGATGAGGTTGGAAATAAAGCTAACAAACTTGTATCAAAAATCTATTTCACAACAATATTTACAAGTTTGTTAGGTACCGCAATTACTTTAATAATGTCTTTGCCAGCGATTTCTGTTTGGATTTTGTCGTTAGCAAGGGCAAGTTTTTCAAGTTCTTCACGGCTTGAATCTTTTGGTACAACAAGTTTAGCACGTACTTTACCTTTGATTTGGATAACAATTTCAACGTCGTTTTCAACGAGTTTTGCTTCGTCCCATGTTGGCCATGCAACGTATGAAATTGATTCACCTGATTGTGTCAATGTTTGCCACAATTCTTCAGAAAGGTGTGGTGCAAATGGTGCTAACAATTGTACAAATCCTTTAGCGTAGTCAGCAAAGAGTTTGTCCTCTTTGTTAGCAGCGTTGACGAATACCATTAATTGCGCAATAGCTGTATTGAATTTCATGGCTTCAAGTTGTTCAGTTACAGCTTTGACTGTTTCGTTGTAAACTTTATCCAAATTGCCATTGTTTTCTGCAACAATTTCTTTTGTTGTCAACAAGCGATAGACGCGGTCGAGGAATTTACGTGAGCCTTCAAGACCTTCTTCAGACCATGCGATTGAGGCATCAAGTGGTCCCATGAACATTTCGTACACGCGAAGTGTATCTGCACCATAATGTTCAACCACATCATCAGGGTTAACAACGTTTTTAAGTGATTTAGACATTTTCGCTGGTGCTTGTTCAAGTTCTTCACCAGTTTCAATGTGGAAGAATGAACCGTCACGTTTTTCAACTTTGTCAGTTGCCACAAGTGCACCACGGTGATCGCGGTAGCTTGTTCCCAAAATCATCCCTTGGTTAAAGAGTTTTTGGAATGGTTCTTTGGTTGGAACAACACCTAAATCATAAAGGAATTTATGCCAGAAACGAGCATAAAGAAGGTGAAGCACAGCGTGTTCTGCACCACCGATGTAAATATCAACTGGCAACCAAGCTTTGAGAAGCTCTTCATCAGCCAATTTTTCATCGTTGTGTGGATCAATGTAACGCAAGAAGTACCAGCTTGAACCAGCCCATTGTGGCATTGTATTGGTTTCACGGCGACCTTTAACGCCGTCTTCGCGTGTCACTTCAAGCCAATCAGTCAAGTTAGCAAGTGGTGATTCACCCGTACCTGAAGGTTTGATGTCTTTTGTTACTGGCAATACAAGTGGTAATTGCTCCTCTGGAACAGCTGTTGTTGTACCGTCTTCCCAGTGGATGATTGGGATTGGTTCACCCCAATAACGTTGACGTGAGAAAAGCCAGTCACGCAAGCGGTAAGTTACTTTCTTGTTACCAACGCCTTCTGCTTCAAGCCATTCAACCATTTTATCAATAGCTTGCGCTTTATCAAGTCCATCTAGGAAACCAGAATTGACGTGAAGTCCGTCTTCTGTGTAAGCTTCCTCTTCAACATTTCCGCCTTCAAGAACTGGAATGATTTCCAAGTCAAATTGTTTTGCGAATTCCCAGTCACGTGTATCGTGAGCAGGAACAGCCATGATAGCACCAGTACCGTAGCTTACAAGAACATAATCAGCAATCCAGATTGGCATTTCTTTACCAGTTACTGGGTTAATGGCATAGCTACCAGTCCAAACACCTGTTTTTTCTTTAGCAAGGTCTGTACGAGCAAGGTCAGATTTAAGGCTTGCTTGGTGTTGGTAGTCAGCAACTGCTTGCGCTTGTTCTGGTGTTGTAATAGCTTCAACAAGTGGGTGCTCAGGCGCTAAAACAGCGTAAGTCGCACCAAATAATGTATCTGGACGAGTTGTAAAGACGGTGAAATCTTTATCCGTATCTTTGATTTTAAAAGTAACGTTAGCACCAGTTGATTTACCAATCCAGTTACGTTGCATATCTTTGATTGATTCTGGCCAATCAAGGTCTTCTAAATCTTCGAGCAGACGTTCAGCGTAAGCTGTGATTTTAAGCATCCATTGGCGCATCGGTTTACGAACAACTGGATAACCACCACGTTCAGATGTCCCGTCAGGCAGCACTTCTTCGTTGGCGATAGCTGTCCCTAATTCTTCAACCCAGTTAACTGGTACTTCAGCTTCGTACGCCAAGCCTTTTTCGTATAATTTTGTGAAAATCCACTGAGTCCATTTGTAATAATTAGGGTCAGTTGTGTTCACTTCACGATCCCAGTCATATGAGAAACCAAGTGAGTTGATTTGGCGTTTGAAGTTTGCAATGTTTTTAGCTGTAAATTCAGCTGGGTCATTACCTGTATCCATTGCGTATTGTTCGGCAGGAAGTCCGAAAGCATCCCAACCCATTGGGTGAAGAACGTTGTAGCCTTGAGCGCGTTTGAAACGGCTAAGAATATCAGTCGCAGTGTATCCTTCTGGATGTCCTACGTGCAGACCAGCTCCAGATGGGTAAGGGAACATATCCAACGCATAAAAATTTGGTTTATCAGCGTCTGTTCCTGTTTTAAACGTATGATTAACAGCCCAATAGGCCTGCCATTTTTTCTCAATTTCTTTATGATTATAAGTTGCCATGTCATTCTCCATGTTCTTAGTGTTGGTTACTATTATACCACGAAAAGAATAAAGAAAAAAGGCGAAATCACAAGGGATTTCATGCCTGTTTTCAGTTGATAAGAAGAATTTTTAGTCAAATCAAATGCTCATTTAGTCATTTGCTAAATAATCTTTCAATTGTTCCATGATTGCTTTGGTATCTTTGACACCGATTTGGTAAATTTCTTCGTATTTGTCGGGGTTGGTTTCAAGTCGTCCGATTTCCAGATTTTGGCTTGGGCGAATGGCAAAAAGTTCGCCTTCATTTTCCAAATTGCTAATGTGTTCAATGGTGTCGTTATAGTGTTGATAACGTTTTGAAGCGACTTCTACAAACTTAGGGTATTTTCTGTAAAAAAGTTTATAGACACGACCATTACTTGGCTTTTTACGGTAATCAATTGGACGTGTTAAAACAACAATCAATTTATCAAAACCAAGGCTTTTGGCAAAATCGACTGGAATACTGTCTGACAGACCACCATCAAGGTATTTATTGCTTTGCCACTCAACGATTTTTGACGCCAAAGGCAATGCTGAACTCGCACGAAGTAACTCCATTTGTTCAAAGACATTGTCAACCTTATGATACTCAGCTTTTCCTGTTGCTAAATTAGTTACTGTTACATAGAAAGGTACACCTGATTTTTCAAAAGCTTCCTCGTCAAAAATATCCAGTTCCATCGGAACTTTGTAGTAGGCAAATTCTTTATTGACCACATTTCCTGTTTTCAACCATGAACGAAGTCCCATGTACCCCGGATTTGTGGCATATTTTTTATTGTAACGGAGGGCTCTGCCTTTTTGTTTTGACAAAAAATTCACCCCAAAAAGGGCCCCAGCAGATACCGAGACAACACCATCCACCTTAATTCCCGCATCTAAAAAGGTATCCAAGACACCAGCGGTGTACAAACCGCGCATGCCGCCACCCTCTAATACTAAACCGACAGCCATCCTTATTCTCCGTTCTTTCTCACTTTGTTACTTAATTATAGCAAAAAACATGCTATTTAGAGTGTTTTTGCTATGTTTATAATAGTCCTAACAACATCAGGGAAACATTTATGAAAAAACAGCTTTTTGATATTATCAAACCTTCTGATAACCTAGCAACCATTGAAAAAATTTACGATGTTTTTATGGTTTGTACTATTGTGATTAACTTATTGCCACTAACAAGCAAGTCAACAACGTCATTTTATATCACGCTTGATACTATCACGAAGAAATCGAAAAAGAAGATATTGAATCAAAATAGCATTCAAATACAAAAAACGCCGAATTCCGTCTAAGAGTTCAGCGTTTTAGAATGTAAGCCAATATACACGTTAGGCTTGTGAAAAATCATTACAATTCAGCGATTTGGTAAAGCTCCAATTCAGCTTGTGTTTCAGTTCCGAACATGTTAATCATCAATTTCACTTTGTTGTTTTCGATTTCAACAACACGTCCTTCTTGTCCTGCAAAGGCGCCGTCAATGATTTGAACCACATCACCTGGTTTGATGTTTGTGTCAATGACATCAACAGTTTGTCCCATTGAGATAAGAATTGAACGGATTTCTTCTTCCAAAAGTGGTGTCGGTTTTGAACGGTTACCGTGTGACCCAACAAATCCAGTAACGTTTGGTGTGTTACGAACAACGAACCAAGCTTCGTCTGTCATCACCATTTCAACTAAGACATAACCTGGAAAACGATTTTCTTCAACTTCTTTGACTTTCCCATTTTTTTCAACATTAACTGTTTGTGTTGGAATTTCAACGCGCAAGATGTTATCTAACATATTGTAAGTTTGCGCACGTTGCAACAATGTTTCTTTAACTTTGTTTTCGTAACCAGAGTAAGTTTGTAAAACGAACCAACCCTTATCAAATGAATCTAACATAATTTCCTCCATTATAAAAAAGCCCCGCAAGGCTCTTTGGGTATTTTTCTTTATTTTATTATAGGAAAAATAATAAGCGCTGTCAACGAATTGATGCCAAATGTGCACAAAAAAGCCTGAGAAAGGACTTCTCAGACTTCTTTTGACTTAATCATCAATCAGAAGCTTGCTATTGCAAAACCTCCAATCAAACTCAATCTTAAAAACGATTCAATAAATCTGTCACTCCAAGTGAGAGCAATTTATCGAAAATGAAAATAACAATGGTAAAGAATGCTGTATATTCAAGTACAGAAATAAAATCTTTCCAACGTTGTTTACGATTTGGCCATGTTGTGTCTTTTAAAATCGTAAAAACTCCCTTAATGAATGCCACGGGCGCCTCCTTTTTCTATCATCTCCGCTCATTACTCTAAAGCTGAGAATGCCAGTTGCTACATAAAATGATTAACGTGTTTCTTTATGTAGTGTGTATTTTTTACAATGTTTACAAAATTTATTAACTTCTAGTCGTACAGGCTTTGGATTACTACTAACTCCGATAGAGTAGTTACGGCTTCCACATTCTGTACAAGCTAAACTTGCTTTTTTCTGTGCCATAATGCCTCCGAGTCCTTATTTTATCATGTTTTTGATAAGTTGGCAAGTTCGTTAGTTCGTCTGGCTGTTAAACCAACTTGAGAAACTATCCCAAGCGTCTTTAACCGCTCGTCCAATCGTGTCGCCAGCGTTTTGTGCGGATTCTTGCACTTTATCAAGGATACTGTCAGAGCTTGATGACGAACTGCTACTGCTTGTATCTGTTGAATCATCGGTGCTATAAACTAAATCGTATCCATTCTGGCTATAAGCATTTTCGACGGTAAACTCTGTTCCTGCCGTATATGGTAAAATGCTACTTGCTACCGCACTAAAGATGGTCGATGCCGTTCCCGAACTTGCGTCGGTTAGGTAGTGATTTTCATCAGTCGAATCATAACCAATCCATTGAGCAATAACGACATCAGGCGTATAGCCAATTACCCATTGGTCACTTGTCAAGTCTTCATTGAAGCTTGCTTCCACGGTACCTGTCTTACCTGCCATCGTGTAACCATAAGCATTAGCGTTAATAGCAGAGCCGTTTGAAAATGTTCCAAGCATCATGCTTGTCATCTTATTTGCTACGGATTGACTAATGACACGTTTATTGGACTGTTTAAATTCTGCAATCACATCACCACTAGCATTTTCAATTTTGGTAATCAAATGAGCTTTTGGCATCACACCACCATTAGCAAAGGTTGAATAGGCTTGCGCCATTTCAAGTGGATTCGTTGTGACACCACCACCGAGTGCAATACCCAATTCCTCGTTGACGTTGTCCATGTTGAGACCAAATTTCTTACCGTAACCAATTCCCTTACTGATACCAATTTCATTTAATAGGTAAACAGCAGGGATATTGTAAGAATTAGCTAATGCTTGATACATCGGCAAATCGTCTGTCTCAATGCCACCATAGTTTGTTGGTGCATAGCCATCGTAGTCCTGAACCGTATTTGGCAATTCAGTTGTAATTGAATAACCTGAAGCAACTGCTGGTGAATAAACCACCAGAGGTTTGATGGTTGAACCAGGGCTACGTGATGCTTGTGTCGCATAATTGAAACTTCGGAAGATTGCAGAGGTTGAGCTAACACGCCCTACCAAACCACGAACAGCCCCCGTTGATGGATCCATAGCAACACTTGCACCTTGGGCGCTTTCACCGTCATAATCTGATGTTGGGAAGTAAGAAGTATTATCAAAAATAGCCTGCATATTGGCTTGATAATTTTGGTCAAGCTCTGTGTAAATTTTATAACCATTATTGACAATATCATCTTCTGATAAGCCATATGTTTCCTCAGATTCCTGAATAACCGCATCAAAATAAGAAGCGTATTGGTAATCATCAGAAGTCCCTGTATAGGTATCGTTAAGCTCGCTGGAAATATCAACTTGCTCAGCTTCATCAGCTTCTTCCTGCGTGATTTTACCGGCATCAACCATAACATTTAGAACCGTATTACGGCGATTTGTCGCATTTTCAATAGAATAATAAGGATTGTAAATTTCAGGACCTTTCAACATCCCAGCAAGAATCGCTGATTGTTCAATGGTTAAATTTGCTGCGCTAGTGCCAAAATATTTTTGACTTGCGTCCTCAATCCCCCAGACCGAATTTCCAAAATAAGCATTGTTCAGATACATGGTCAATATTTCATCTTTGGTGTATTTTTTGGTTAACTCGAGCGCGAGGAAAAATTCCTTGGCTTTTCGGGTGATTGTCTGTTCTTGACTCAGATAAGCATTCTTAGCTAATTGCTGGGTGATTGTCGAACCACCACCAAAGTGCCCAAAGGTGAACAGAGCCAAGAAAAAACGTGAATAATTAATCCCGCTATTTTCATAGAAAGTTCGATCCTCGGTTGCAATAACCGCATTTTTCATGTTATCACTAATAGCGTCTAATTCGACATACGTTCCTTTTTGACCTGAAAGCGAACCAACTTGATCACCATTTTGGTCATAAATGACAGTTGTTGCTTTCAAAGCATCTTGCAAATCCGAAACATTCGTTGATTTGGCGACAAAGTAAAGGTAAGAACCAATCGCTAAAACACCAATTCCCGTTAAAATAAGCAGAATTTTTCCGATACGGTAGCGACGCCAGAAACGTCGGATTGGATTTTTGGTGGAGGGCATGAAGCGAGAGATTTTTTGCACCCAAGCAGGTGATTTTTTCACCTTTTCGTGGTGTCCTTTGCTTCGCTGATACGTTGGTGTTGCTTCTTTCTCTTCCGTTTTGTCTGTTTCAAATTCATTGACAGTAGCGCCTGATAACTCCTCCTCAGATGAGTTACGCTTACTGTGATTGTGAGAAGATATTCTCTCCTTGATGTCGTTAAACAAAGAAAGAATTTTTTCTTTAATCATTTTTAATTTTGTCATAGCTACATTATATCAATTTCTTTTAAAATCGTCAGAGATAAAGGGATTTCTTAAATAATACAACGTTTTCATTTCATTTTAGTCTTTTTGTGATAAAATAAAAGCATAGAAAAATAGGCACAACTGGTCTCAAACAGCCACTCATTCCCACAATACTTCTACCTATTATTAGAAAGGATTTCACGATGAACAAAGGATTTGAAGCATTTAAAAAAACATTGTCACACGAAAGTTTAAAAGCCGTTTATGATGAAACAAAAATTGAAGTTTCTGAAAGCGAGGCCGAAGGCACTGAAGCCTATTCAATAGCAGTCGCAACTCAAATGGCAGTTAATTTGTTGGAACAATACCACGATTGGTTGCATGAAAACGACAAAAAATAAACTACCAACGCACCAAACAAGGTGCGTTTTAACTTGTAGTCATGCTATAATAGAGCTATGACTTTATCATTTACGCTTAAAAATTCTTATCCAGACTGCACGGTCAAAGAACTTTTAGAGGAGCATTTGCTCATTCCACGAAAAATTCGCCACTTCTTGCGCACTAAAAAACATCTTCTTATCAACGGAGAAATGATTAATTGGCAAAGTTTGGTCAAAACTGGTGACACGATTCATTTAATTTTTGATGATGACGATTATCCCCAAAAAGAGATTCCTTTTGGACAAGCTGAGCTGGTTGATTGTCTTTACCAAGACGAGCACCTCATCATCGTCAACAAACCAGAAGGCATGAAAACCCATGGCAACGAACCCAATGAAATTACTCTGCTTAACCACGTCTCTGCCTATGTCGGACAAACGTGCTATGTGATTCACCGTTTAGACATGGAAACTAGCGGAGCTGTCATGTTTGCCAAAAATCCTTTTGTTTTGCCAATCCTCAATCGCCTGCTAGAAAACAAAGACATTGCTCGCGAATACTGGGCTTTGGTGCAAGGAAAATTCGAACCCAAACACCAAGTCTTTCAAGATAAAATTGGGCGCGACCGTCATGACCGTAGAAAGCGCGTGATTGACCGCAAAAATGGGCAAACTGCCTTAACCATCGTTGACCGACTCAAAGTTTTTCCAAATAGAACTCTGGTCAAATGCCGCTTAAAGACGGGACGCACACATCAGATTCGTGTGCACTTATCAGCTCACAACCATGCCATTATCGGCGACCCACTTTATAGCAAAATCCCTGCCAAACGTCTTATGCTACATGCGCACAAATTAAGTTTCACCCACCCATTTACCCTTGAAAAAATCAGCGTTGAAGCCAAATCTCAAACCTTTGAAGCAGGCTTATCATAAAACAAAAGCACCCCAATCGTTAGATTTTGTGTCTAACTTTTGGGGTGCCGTTCTTTGTGCGCTTTTCAACTGTTAAACAGAATAACTTTCTATTTTTTCGTTAATGTGTTGCCGTAAAGTGGTTTACTGTAATCAAAATCGTCATTTGTTCCAGTTTGCCAAAGGACTAATTTCAAATGTGACCCATCAATTTTAATACCGAAGGCATATTTGACACCGATACCGCCAATACCGCTAGTAATAAAGGCTGATGTATCGGTACCGTCATCGTAAACATAACGATAAATATTATCCCCCTCTTCTTCAAGTTTAGTAACTTTTGCTGTTTTGACTTCGTTATCTTTCGTTGTTTTAGTAATCATACCGTCAGCCTCAAACTTGAAAATGATGTCATCCTTATCATCAACCTTCCATGTTCCCAAAATTTTTTCTGGGAAGACTGAATCTGATTTTACTTGATTATTCTCACCTGTCACGGTGATATTTTTTTGCCCAGAATTAGCCACAACATAGCTTGAACCTGATTTTTTCAAGGTCATCTTGCCTTCCAAGGTCTGAATAACATCACCAGATGTATTTTTCTCGCTATCTGTTGATTTATCATAATAAAAATCATAAGTTGCTGAAAAGTTAACGAGATAGGACTCCTTGCCAATCTGAGACAGACTCGTCAGCGTGATGGCTGGCACAGTCAGACTTGACGCCTTACGAGTATCTGTCTGCATTTTCGCCTTAATGCTCTCTTTTAAGCCTTTATAAAACTCATTATTCGCTCCATCTTCAAATACCGTAGAGACAGTTGATGAATCTTGCCCCGTGCTTAAATACGAAATCAATTGGTCAAAAGCTGACACAAGAATCTGACCAGCACTTGCTTCATCTAAGAGATTTTCAGCATCTAAAGCCACCGTATCACCATCAGAAATGCCAGAAAGAGCCTGCTTTTGTGATGTCAATTCTCCGTCTGAATAATTCTTTTTAACATAAGCTTGCGCAGAATCCGTCAAAGGATAATCACTCACATCATACTCACCATTTGACAAAGTCCCAATGCGTGTGTCATCAAAATAAAGCTCACCGTCAGTCAAATTACTTGTTACTTTGAATGTTTTAAAACTAACAGTCAAATCCAACAAGCTATTTTCACCGTCATAAGCCTTACTTAGCTCTACTGACTTCCCATTGTAAGTGCCTGAAATACTCGCCGTATAATCCGCAATTGGTAAACGCTCAAGTGTCAGCGTATAATCTTCCGAATCACTAACCGCTACTTTTTTCTCGTTTAAAAGAACATCAACCTGATTAATATTTGTCTTAATGGTTAAACTCATTGGTTTTAAAGCTACTCGGTAAGCGGGGAAAAAGAGAAATCTTCGCCCCACTTTTTTAATGTAGGAATCATCCGAACTGTCTGCCTTCTCTAGCGTCTCTGACAGTTTTTGGGCTTCACTTTTAGAAAGCTTTGTAAACATCGTATATTGCGCTTGGTCATTCGTCACTTGTTGATTGGTATCCGACCAGACGACATATCCCTTGATATTTTCAAACGTATCGCCAGACTGACGGTAAGCGGAGACATATTCCTCAATCAAATGTTTCTTTGAATAATGAAAACTCCCCCACACCAAAAATAGTACCAAAGCAAGTCCTAAAATAAGACTAGGTATCCAAACTTTTTTTAATCTTAAAATGCTTTTTATCTTTTTCATGACTTTTCTCCATTATTCTTACTATTTCACATATTATATCAAAAATTCTTTAACTTCTTGTTACAAAATAGCCACACCACATTACAGTAAAAAACAGAAAAAACGACTCAAAAAGCCGCCATTAGTCAAAAATCATCTTTATTATCACTCCTAACAATATAAATAGCACCCAAAACAGCACCAACAACACCTAACCAAAAGAACATAAGCTTACCCCTTTCACCTCAAAAACTCCTACACTCACGAGTAAACTGTTATTGTTGCTTTTAGTATACTACACCTTCTATTATTTTTCGACCATTTTAATGCTTCGTGGAAAAATTGATGCAAAAGAAAAACGAACCCCACCAAATCAAAAAGTTCGCTTTTTCTTTAAGTTTTTTAGTGTAGCTTATCAGTCTTTTCAGAAGGTAATCAGTCATCAAGCTGCACCAACATATTTTCAGCTGCCCCCAACCGAAAATACGGTATCAAATAAATATAAGGTCTACGAGGATGTCTAGGTTAGCTATCAGTACTTTTATAGGTGAACAATCATGTCTAAAACAAACCTTATAAACCGTTCTTAATGTTATCATACCTCATGGATATACTAATTTGTAATTGAGTAAATAATACTACTACGAATACTACAGATGGTGTCACTCAATTGAAAAAGGTATGATTTGTTAACTTGAACCGGTCATTGTTCAAGTCTTATTTAGCAATTCTGCTAATTTTCTCCTAGGAAAGTCCAATTCCCTTAGAACAATATCTTGGTTTTCGAGTATGCTCCCAAAATCAAAAGCTCCCAATCAATTGATTTTCATACTTGAAACTTCTTACATATAAGAACGACATGGTTCCATTAAGCATTAATCAAAATACTTATGGATATAATATAACATAGAAAACTGCCGATATTAAAAATTCTCAAATACGAAAATTTAAAAATATTTTTTTCATATTTGAGAATTTTAGCTTTTTTTCTTATTTTATTCTATAATAAATAGAAAAGGGAGGTAATGTTATGCTCAAAAAATTGATTGCTGTAGCAGCTGTTCTTCTAACTTTTAGAATTTGGCCATTTTAATTAGTGCCAACTATTTCCGAACACAGAGAGTAGATAACAATTATCCACTATTAGGTTAGCGGTGGTTGTTTATCTGCTCTTTTCTTGTCTTTTAGGCAAAATGCTTCTAACCGTTCTCTTAACACCAAAGCAGTTGTAGGGTTACCTAGTTTTTCTACCATTTCAATATATTCTTCCATTGGTTCGGTCGTTGTTATTTCACCTTTTAAATAAGCTAGAATTTGCCTTAAGAAATTTAAAACAACAATCGCAAAGATGATATTTAAAAAGGTTAGCTCTGCTGTTTTTTTATGCTGCGGCAACGATAAATAAAACTTATCACGTTCTGCAAAAGCTTTCCCTAAGAAAATCAAATCTGCATCTGACAAAATAGCCATTGTATTTCCAAAAATGTACAGCTCATACTCCGTCCATTCTTCTATACCATAAAGATAGTCTGTCAAAAACTTCTTGTCCTCATCGGCGATTTCATAATTTGGGTCTAGTGAATGAATAGCGCTAGCGACATCTATCCTATTTAGCCGGTTATAGGTGTCAAATGTTTCCGTATCTTCCAAAGTGTTCAGCAATTGTTTTAATCCTTCAACATCACCCTTTAACTGTAATTTTGCAATCTGTTTACCAACAGCAAAAAAGGGGCTTTCTTGATAATGATTTAAAGCATGCCCGAACTCGGCGAAACTCATGTGAATACCAGAAATAGCTACTAACAATTTATCAGCTGCTAACATTGTTTGCCCATTTTCAAATTTTGATAATTGTGAAAGAGACACATTGCCACGTGCCACATCTTTTAATTTCAGCCCACGCGCCACTCTGAGTTCCCGATAAAGTTCACCTAAATTCATTAATTCTTTTTCGTTCAATATCATTTTTCTCCATAATTAATGAGCGCTAGCTCTTTTTCACGTTATCTATACTTTGCCTTATTATATCAAATTTTGTTATAAAACTCTTAAATAAAGACATTGCTTTCAAGGCAAATGAAAACTCCTCAGAATTTGAGGAGTTTTCGTTATTTTTAATAATCATTTATCTAGCTTAGAAGCCACCCATCATTGATGGATCCATACCTGGAGCTGCTGGCGCTGGTGCAGCTGGTTCTGGATGATTAGCCACAACGGCTTCAGTTGTCAAAATAAGACTTGCAACTGATGCGGCATTTTGAAGGGCTGAACGTGTTACTTTAACAGGGTCAATGATACCTGCTTCAACCATGTTTACCCATTCACCATTGGCAGCGTTAAATCCTGTACCAACTTCTGAGTTTTTCAAGTGTTCGATGATAACTGAACCTTCGTAACCAGCATTGAATGCAATTTGACGAACCGGTTCTTCAAGAGCACGAAGAACAATGTTACGACCAGTTGCTTCATCACCGTCAAGTTCAAGTTCAGCAACTTTTGAAATGACATTGACAAGTGCTGTACCACCACCTGCAACAATACCTTCTTCAACGGCAGCGCGTGTGGCATTAAGCGCATCTTCAATACGCAATTTCATTTCTTTCAATTCTGTTTCTGTCGCTGCACCAACTTTGATAACAGCTACTCCACCAGCTAATTTAGCCAAACGTTCTTGTAATTTTTCACGGTCAAATTCTGATGTCGTTGCTTCGAGTTGTGATTTAATCACATTGACACGATTAGCGATAGCTGAAGCCTCACCAGCTCCTTCAACAATAACTGTGCTATCTTTATCAACAGTTACTTTAGCAGCTTGTCCAAGAGCTGTCATGTTTGCATCTTTCAAATCAAGACCAAGGTCTTCTGTGATAACAGTACCACCAGTTAAAATGGCAATATCTTCAAGCATTGCTTTACGACGGTCACCAAATCCAGGAGCCTTAACAGCTACAACGTTGAAAGTACCACGAATTTTGTTAAGCACAAGTGTTGGAAGAGCTTCACCATCAACATCATCCGCAATAATAAGAAGTGGACGACTAGTTTTAAGCACTTCTTCAAGAAGTGGCAAAATATCTTGAATGTTTGAGATTTTCTTATCTGTAATCAAGATGTATGGATTTTCGAGGTCAGCAACCATTTTTTCATTGTCAGTAACCATGTATTGTGAAAGGTAACCACGGTCAAATTGCATACCTTCAACAACGTCAAGTTCTGTTTCCATACCACGTGATTCTTCGATAGTGATAACACCGTCGTTGCCAACTTTTTCCATAGCTTCTGAAATGTATTCACCAACTTTTTCAGAACGTGATGAAACCGCAGCAACTTGAGCAATCGCTTCTTTATTAGCAACTGGTTGAGCAATAGCTTTCAATTCGTCAACTGCAACAGCAACAGCTGATTCGATACCACGACGGATACCAATTGGGTTTGCACCCGCAGTAACGTTTTTAAGACCTTCACGAACGATAGCTTGCGTCAATACTGTGGCAGTTGTTGTACCATCACCAGCGATGTCGTTTGTTTTTGAAGCAACTTCTGATACAAGTTTAGCTCCCATATTTTCAAAATGGTCTTCTAATTCGATTTCTTTGGCGATTGTCACACCATCATTTGTGATAAGTGGTGAACCAAATGATTTTTCAAGAACCACGTTACGACCTTTAGGACCTAAAGTTACTTTAACGGTATCTGCCAAAATATCCACACCACGCATCATGCTTGCACGTGCATCTGCTGAAAATTTAATATCTTTTGCCATGATTAGTTTCCTCTATTTTATTTCTATTTGATAAATTTTCTAAATAAACATTAATAGCACAATTTCTCTTATGCTAGAATAGCCAAAATATCTGCTTCACGAACAATAGTTACTGTGTTATCGTCGTCTTTGACTTCAATTCCAACACCGTTTTCAATAATGACTTTATCACCTGCTGCAACACTTGGCGCTACCAGTTCACCTGTCAAGGTACGAGCACCGTCACCGACTGCTACAACAGTTGCTACTTGAGTTCTTTCTTTGCTTGCGCCAGCAAGGACAAAACCACCAACTGTTTGCTCTTTTTCTTCCTCAACTTTCAAGACCACACGGTCACCTAATGGTTTTAACATGCTTTTGCCTCCAATTATCTCTTAATTTTTGTTTGAAAATAGCAGAGCTAAATTCTTTTTTAGCACTCTAATGTAACGAGTGCTAATTTCTACAAAAACTATTCTAACACTTGATCATAAATAGTCAAGAAAAAAACACTAATTCTCAGAAAAAGAAAACTGAGTTGAAATTGTTCCTATTATGAAAGTAATTTTTCTCAATTAATCTATGTCACCCCAGCACTAGGGCATCGTCGTTTAGGGCTTGACCGCTATTTTTGTGGAAGAGGTCCATGAGTTGAGCAACGGTGAGGTTTTTCTTTTCATCGCCACGAACATCAACCACGATTTTGCCATGATAAAGCATGATAAGACGATTACCATACTCGATAGCGTGTTCCATATTATGAGTAATCATTAGGGTTGTTAGCTCTTGTTCTTCAACGATTTTTTTCGTTAAATGCATAACCATGTCACTTGTTTTTGGGTCAAGGGCTGCTGTGTGTTCATCTAAGAGAAGAATTTTGGGGCGTACCAAGGTTGCCATAGCAAGCGTTAGTGCTTGGCGTTGACCACCTGATAAGAAAGCCGCATCTGTTTTCATACGATTTTCCAGTCCTAAACCAAGTTCTGTCAACGTTTCTTTGAACAATTCACGTTCTTGTTCGGTGACAGATTTTTTGAAGAAGCTGCGCTTTTTACCACGACGGTAAGCAATCGCCATATTTTCTTCAATCGTTAAATTGGTTGCTGTTCCCATTCGTGGGTCTTGGAATACACGGCTAATATCTTTTGAACGTGCGGCAACAGAAGCTTTACGAATAGATCCTCCTTCCAGAAGAATGTCTCCTTCGTCAATGTCAACGACGCCAGCAATGGAATTCATAAGTGTTGATTTCCCAGCACCATTTCCTCCAATGACAGAGATGAAATCACCTTGTTCAATGTCTAAATCTAAGCCACGCAAAACGTGATTTTCGTTAACAGTTCCTTTTTCAAAGGTTTTATGAATATTTGATAATGTTAAAAGTGCCATTAATCTTCACCTCCTGGAGTTAATGTTTTTGAGGGTTTGATATGAAGTTTGTTGCGAATTTCTGGAACATAGAGAATCAAGGCAAGCAGAATCGCTGACGCTAATTTGAGCATTTGCGCATCGACATTCATGGCTAGAATGATAACAAGCACCAGACGATATAAGATTGAACCAAGAACAATTGACCAGAGACGTTTGCCAAGTGGCAAATATTTCACGATAACTTCAGCAAGGATAATAGATGCCAAACCATTAACAATCGTACCTGTTCCCATATTCATATCCGCGTAGCCATTATTTTGCGCCAAAAGTGAACCAGCAAGGGCAATCAAACCATTTGAAATCATGTAACCCAAAATCTTCATGCGGTCAACCTTGATACCATTAGCTTCACCCATAGCAATATTATCACCTGTTGCACGAAGCGCGAGACCGACTTGCGTATTTAACAGAACCACCAGCAAGATAATGACTAATGCGACAAAGATAACACCAATCAAAATCACAGCATATAGTTTCGACAAGTTAAGTGCTGACGTCATTAAGGTCACGAGTGTTTCTTGACCTGCTAACGAAACATTGGCACTACCTAGCACCAAAAGATTGATAGAATAAAGTGCCGTAAGGGTAATAATCCCTGTTAACAGAGCTGGAATTTTCATCTTGGTGTGCATGAAACCAGACACTGCACCAGCAACCATTCCTGCCACAAAACCACCAATAGTAGCAATTAAGGGATTAATGCCATTGACAATCATAATCGCTGTTGAAGCTGCCCCGAGTGGGAATGAGCCTTCGGCAGAAAGGTCAGCAATATCTAAAATACGGAAAGTAATAAAGACACCAATTGCCATGATTGACCACAAAAGACCTTGTGAAATTGCCGATAAAACAATATCAAGCCAACCGTTCGTACTTGATGAATCTGACGTTTGTGTTGACGTGCTTGATGAACTGGTTTTCGTTGTGCTTGAGCTTGCTGATGTGCTTGTTTCGGTCGTATCAGAAGACGATTCTGTCGTGTCGTTCTCAATACTGCTTAAATCAATTCCTAAAGTCTCAGCCATTTCATCATTAGTAACGACGTTTAGCGTCTCTGGATATTCCGCAGCAACATCACTAACATCTTCACCTTCAAGGATACGAATGGCTAATTTTGCCGTTTGACGACCAAGGGCTTCGTAATTGGCACCGTACGTAAAAAGGACACCTTGTTCCACAACATCTGCTGAACCACCGACAACTGGGATTTTTGTTTCTTTCGATAATTCTGTAATGAGCGAGATAGCACTAACAATCATGTTATCCGTTGGGATAAATAGAACTTCTGTCTGGCTCATCAGGCTTTTAGCGGTATCTTGAACATCGTTCGTTGATGAAATACCTTTGGTAATGGCCTCGATACCTGCCTTAGCAAACGCTTCTTTTGCTTCTTCAACTTGAACTTCGGAATTGCGTTCATTTGTCGTGTACATGATGCCAACTTTTGTTACATTCGGCATAACTTTTTGTAATAATTCGACTTGTTTTGAAATAGGTGACATATCGCTTGTCCCTGTTGCAATACCCCCAGGATTTTTCATTGAATCAACTAATTTTGCTGATACTGGGTCGGTAACTGCTGTAAACAAGACTGGAACGTCGGTTGATAGATTAGCCAAGGTCTGTGCGGCTGGTGTTGCAATCCCTAAAACAAGGTCATTATTAGCAATCAAATTGGTTGAAATGGTTTGTAAATTTGACTGGTCACCTTGTGCATTTTCATAATCAATGACAATATTATCCCCGTCAATATACCCTTCTTTTTCTAATTCATCCACAAATCCCTTGCGAGCTGCTGTTAGCGATTGATGTTCAACATACTGAAGAATCCCAATATGGACACCATCGTCACTAGTACTTTTTGATGATGAACATCCAAATAATGTGAGCACAGCTAACATCAAAACCATAATAGTTGCCATGTTTCTTTTCATACTACTTACCTCCGCTTTTCTTGCTCCCAATCTTGCTGTCGAAATTGGAAAACTTTCTCAATATTAGAACTGCCTAGTTCTACATCAGCCACAATAAATAAAACCAGCTAGGCTCAAAAGTCTAACTGGTTTCCAATACATGCGTAAAAACATATCTTACTTGCCAATTAGAACTCAAAGTATCTAATCGGCTTTTCTCAACAGTAAAATGCTTTAGCTTCATAGATACAAACGGTATGACGTTTGCATCCATGATTGGCTACAAACGTCTATCTAAAGAAACTAAAGTAATAGTAATGATTTAGTTTTTCAGTCATTACAGACGCCTTTTTCAGCATATTTCCTCCTGTTAAGTTGTAAACCATGAGACATTTCACATAGCTTACTATCATTGTTTTTGATTGTTTACAGTTTACCCTTATTTTTGCTTTCTGTCAATATATTTTTAAAATTCAGAAAAAAGAGTTATTAAAAAAGTCCCTAGCAAAGAGATTATGTACTAGAAACTTTTTGTTTTTGAAATAAGTATTGTAATGAGATTAAAAAGGTATCTTTAAAGGAATTTATATTTAAAAGGATTGGAGTTTCATTTCAAAATCATCAATGAGTTTGGCGACATTCTGTTTGCCACGGTAAATGCCGTAACCAAAAAGCAACATTCCCGAAACACCGACAAAAGCTAGGACGTAGCCAAGAATAGATAAAATGAGATTTGTTTGACGAAAGAAATATACTAGCAAAAATCCAATACTTGCTACTAAAAAGAGCAAAGTTAGCCAACGTCCGAGATTTTCAATCATATGTTTTTGGTAGGCTATTTCTGTTTGATAACCATTAAGCACTTCTGATTTTGTCATGAATTTTTCCTCTTTTGATTGATATGATACGCAAGAAAGCCCTAGTAAGGTTGATATTTCTAAAGCGTGTTAGTAAGACAAACCTGGATCGAAGAATCCAACGAGAACACCAACAAAGGCAATAACGACAAGTAATAGCATGACTTTAATTGGTGAGATATTTTTCTTAGCCATTAGCCACCAGCAAAAGACGATGAAGATTGCTGTTAGCAAACCTGGATAAACAGCGTCTAATTTATCTTGAAGAACCAAGTACGGATTTTTAGCACTACCAAGTTGGAATGATGTTTGGACAGATACCCAAGTGGCAGCAACACCACCGACAACCATACCACCAACGATAGAAACGGCTTTACGAATGGCTTGACCTTGAGCACCGACGAGAAATTCAACAGCTTTATCACCGAGTTCATAACCTTTAAAATAGGCAAATCTCATACCGAGATAAGCTAACAAGTTCCAAACGACAATGTAGAAAACGGCACCGATTGGTGAGCCACCAGTGGAAAGACCAAGGGCAATCCCTAAAATAACTGGAATCAAAGTTCCAACAACAAGTGAGTCACCGATACCAGCCACAGGTCCCATAAGCCCTGCACGAAGTCCGTTAATGGTTTCGTCATCAACCTCTTCAGAACCATTAGCACGCGCTTCTTCAAGACCTGCTGTGATTCCAACAATGAGTGAACCAAGCTGTGGTTCTGTATTGAAAAAAGCTGTGTAAGTTTGCATTGAACGCGCTTGGTCTTCTTTATTGTCATACAATTCTTCCACGATTGGAAGCATTGATGTCAAATAACCAAAGGTTTGCATATGCTCTTGTGAGAAGCAAGTAAGGTTACCATAATACCAATGATGGAAAGATTTCATCAAGGTTTTCTTTGTTAATTTCTTTTGAGCCATTTTAGATATCCTCCTCATCATCGTCATCAAAGTCATCAGCTGCTGTGGCTGTTGCTCTTACAGTTTTAACCATTTCAAGCTCATAGAATAATACGGCAAAGATTAATGAAATCACTGCACATGAGACCAAATTCAAACCAAGTGAAGCTGCCAAAGTAAAACCAACAAAGAATGGAATAAAGTCAGTCACTTTTTCAACAATTTGTTTCAAAAGAATGGCAATTCCGACACATGGTAACAAAGCCCCTACTGTAAAGAGGGTTTTCATTGGAATACCATCCATTGGAAGTGCATCTTTCATTGCTGTAACAGCAGTCGCACCAAGTTTACACATTACCAATGTTGGGATAAATGAGAATACAAAATGTGATACCCATGGATAGAGCCAGTCAACTTGATAAAGTTTTCTAAATTGACCTTTTTCTACCGCACGCCAACCAATGTGTTGCCAAATAAGATTCATGGTTGCTGTTCCGTAGAAAAGAACCGTACCGACAGTACCAACAAGCGTACCCATTGATTTAGCCAAGTTAGCCGCATCAGCTGAATCAGCTGATAAACCTTGAGAATGGATGGCTACCATTGCCAAAGGAATACCGATATAAGACACCGCACGCACGTCAGCTGAAACAGTACCACCAGGTGTTACAAGGGCAATGTAAACCAACTGCATAGCAACACCACAAATGATTCCTGTTTTAACATCGCCAAGAATAAGTCCACAGACAAGGCCACCGACAAGAGGACGACCAAGCGTATAGTTACCAATGGTTGTACCACCAAGACCTGGCATTGAAGACAAACATGCAAACAACCCTAACAAAGCTGCTTGAAACCAAGAAATTGTCATAATACATCTCCTATACTAAGATACAAAGAGCGTCAGCGAGCAAAAGGAAAATAGGAGTTTTGACGAAGAGTCGCTAGACTCTAGGAGAAACTATCTTTTTGACACAGCTCGCAGCTCGTGTTCAATTAACAAGATACAAAGAGCGCAAACGAGTTTTGGCATCAAAAATAGCTATGCCAACTCACTTTATTCGCTGCTAAGTAACAATAAATTAATAACCAAATTTTGATTTGAAATCTGACCAGTAACCGATTGAAACATCTGGCAATAATTGGAATTTCACTTTGTATCCAGCTTTTTCAATTGCTTCAAGGGCATCTGCTTCTTCTTGGGTGATAGATTGATTATTCCCAAGTTTGACAGCACCTGGTCGGTCATTACATGGACCAACGATAATTTCTTTTACATCACTAGGAACAAAACCTTGGTCAACCAGAATTTTTTTCATGTCAATTGGATTCTTGGTAATCACAAAATAGCGCGTGTCAGAATCCAATACTTTTTGAGATTTTTGTCCAAAAGTATCTACCGACCAAACAAAGGTTTTCTTGTCCGAAGCTCCTTTGTAAGCTTGGGTTAAAACTTTGTTTTTTGAAGCAGCATCGTTTACGGCAATCAAACCGTCACAAGGGTATTCTTTTGCCCAACGTGTTACAGTTTGCCCATGAATCATGCGGTCATCAATACGTACAAATGATACAGTCATTTTTTATCTCCTTTTTTAAATATCATCGTCATCATCATCTGAAGTGATTTTGAATTCTTGAAGAGCCGCTTGAGCTTCTGGCAAAACGGCTTGTACAAAATCATCGCCCTCAAGCATATCTTTCATCACTGCAGAAGTAATTGCCATTGGTAAATTCATACCACCTAAAACAACAGCATTTTCCAATTTTCCGAGTTCGTCCAAGACGTTACAAGCAGTTGTCAAAGGGCTACCGCCAATAATATCAGCAAGAACAACAACGGAATCGTCAGCTGTTAAACCTGAAATAGCTTGTCTGAAGTCTTTTTCAAAGTCATCAACTGTTTTGCCATTTTTTAGACCGACAGCGATGACTTGATCAATTTTATCTTCCGCAAACATCGCCAAAGACGTTTTGAGACCCGTCGCAAAGTCTCCATGACTGACTAGTAGTAAATACTTCATAGAACTTATCTCCTTATCTGCTTTTATTTTAGCTTTAAATAAAACGTTTTCACACTCTCGTTTGTCACTTTATTCTGATGACATTTATCACCTCGAATATGACATTTGTCATTTTGAAAACAAACAAAAACATCTGGAGATCAAACTCTCCAGATGTCATCAAGATTATTTCAAACTGTCTTCTATTGTCTTTTGGATTGTAAATAAATCTGTCTCGATACTGTTATTGGCAATAGATTTGGTAATCAGATAGTCTGCTTGTTCCAGTACGGTGTTATACGTTTTAAACGTTGGCTGGGTAATTCCTTGGCTAAGCATTGAATCTAATGTTGAAACCGTCAAAGAATCTGAACCAAAACCATCCTCTTTTAGTTTTTCTTTCGTGGCGTCACTTTGCATCACACTTTTCAAAACAGATGCCCCTTGCGAATAATCAAAGACTGATTGTTGAATGTCTTCATCGGTACAGAGTAATTGCAAAAATTCCCACGCCAAGGTACGGTGTTTGGTTTTTAAGGACATGGCATAAAGCGATGTTGCGACTTGCGTTGCATCGCCGTCCTCACTACTTGCTGGCATTGTCACACAAGACCATGAGAAGCTAGAATATTTCGCAACATGATAAGGATAAGGCTTATAAGTGCGATATTCTGCCAAAGTCATTGGCAAAAAAGCAACCTTTCCTTCGTCAAAATCTTGTGAAGTGACCTCATAATTTCCACTAAGAGCATTGAGTTGCGTAATCAAGGAAAGGGCATTTTTCACGTCATCACTGTCAAAATAAGCTTTCGTTCCCGTTGTGTTAAATAGCTTCGCACCATAGGCAGCGACAGCTTGTTGCCAAGTGTAGCCTATACAACCATACTGGTCAATCACCCCATCACCGTCAGTATCCTTAGTCACTTGCTTGCAAATATTGTAAAAGTCCTCTAAAGTCCACCCAGAATCTGGAATCGAAATTCCCTCTTTTTCCAAAAGGTCAATATTAATACACATCATGGTTGGATTGCTTTCAAATGGCAAAGCGTACTGCGTATTATTATAATTTCCTGCCTTATAAGAGGATTCATAAAATATCGAATCATCAAAGCTTGTACTAATATGCTCATCTAACTTGGCAAGTACGCCTGTTGAGGACAAGAGGTTAAAGTCATCTTCTGGCACGATAAAAACATCTGGTTGTGTTCCTGCAACAATCTGGTCTGTTAACCAATCAGAATAATCATCCTTTGAAATACCACTCTCATAGACCACCTCGACATTTGGGTACAATTTTTCAAAGCGTGAAATCGCAGTATCAATGACTTTATAATCATTTCCATTCGGCACATCCCAGCTACTTCCTGCATAAATGCCGATTTTTAAAATGATTTTCTGGTGTGTTTGATGATAAATAAAAGCAGCACTCCCAACGACAATTACTAGTAGTGGTAGCAATAACCATTTGTAATATTTTTTGAGTTTAGTCATGGTCATCTTCCTCAAATGATTTCAAGGTGACACCTGTCTGCACCGCCCAAATAGCAAGCTGCGTACGGTCACGTAAATTCAACTTAGAAAGGATGCTAGATAGATAATTTCTAACGGTTCCTTCTGACAGATACAGTTTGGCAGCAATTTCTTTATTGGACAATCCAAAACCAATCTGCTGTATAATACGCCACTCCATTTTACTAATGTCGGTCGTTAGCGCATCATCAACTTGGATAGCAAAGTTTGATTGCGCCATTTGTGAAAAAAGTTTAAAAACTTTTGTGGCAATATCTGGATTTAGCATGGCACGTCCGTCATTAACCGTCACCACCGCATCATGCAATTCATCCATCGAAGTTCCCTTCAGCAAATAACCACTGGCACCATATTTTAGAGCGCTATAAATAAAATCATCATCATCAAAAGTCGTTAGGATAATCACCTTCGTATTTGGGAAATGTTCTTTAACAGCTTTGGTACACAAAACACCGTCCATTTTTGGCATACGAATATCCATTAAAACCACGTCTGGTTTGCTAGTCGGTAGAGCTTCCAAAACCTCTGTCCCATCACTCACCGCGCCAACAACTTCGATATCAGGATAGGCAGACAAGACAATTTTTAACGACTCTCTAATCAATTCTTGGTCGTCAGCAATTAATACTCGTATCATTCTTCTTCTCCTTTTATTTTAGGGATATGAATCGTTGTGGCAAAACCATCCTCACCTGAAAATTGGACACAACCACCAATAATGGCTAAGCGTTCCGTCATTTGGGTCAACCCAAAACCGTATTGAATCGTTTCACTCCCCACTCCATTATCTTTAATGAGCAAAACGTAATCATCTTTATTTAGCATACTAATCTTAATTTCAGTTGCTCGTCCATGACGCAAAGAATTGGTCACAGATTCTTGAATGACACGGAAAATGACATCTTCTTTTGTTTTGTCAAAATCAACATTATCCCACTGATAATTCAAATCAATCTGCAAATGCGATAATTCTTGATACTCGGCAAGCATTTTTTCAATAGCGTCTTTTAAACTACGATTTTCCAGAGCACCTGGACGCATTTTATTCAGCGAGCGTCTAACATCAACAATCCCTTCTCGCACAACGTTGGAAACATTGGTCAATTGCTTTTTAGCGTTATTTGGGTCAAGGTCAATCAAGACAATCACCGCATCAATTCCTGCAGAAATGCCTGTCAAGGCATGACCAATAGTATCGTGAATTTCACGCGCAATACGCCTGCGTTCCCTATCCTCAGTAATTTTTTCAGACACCGCCACGTATTCTTTCAAACGCGTATTTGCCTGCGAGGCCATGAGCAATTCTTCCTCAATCTTATGGTTTTCAGTCACCGAATAAACAATGTAAGTCACTAAAGAAATAATGAAAATGATAATATTTAGCGATACCAGACAATTTTTGATGAAAAGAATCACTAAACGCGTGCTTGCAGGGAAAAATCCGATATAAACATCCAAATCAGGCGTTCTAATCAGAAGCGACAAGACGTCATAATTTGACAGCAAAAGCGCACCGAAACTAGCGACAATAAAGAGCAACCATGACTTTTTCTCACGAAACGTGTAAAAATCCGTGTAAGAGAAAAAGATATCCATAAAAACAAGCAAAATTAAACCGTTATAGGAAAATTGCAGCGCTACAAAGGTAGCTAACAACAAGAGCACCTCAAAAATCGCAAACCAATCACGCGCCGTTGTCCCTTTTTTAAACTTTTGATTTCTGATATAAATAACAAGTAAAAGCCCTGCAAAAAAGAGATTTGACAACCAAAAAATTCGCTCTGGTGAACTTGGAATGACGCTAATTTCTTCTAATAAAGAACGACTCAAACCATTGTCAATAATGTACTTTGTAGCTGACAAATAAACTGAGCTATAAAATAACACCGCCAAGAAATTAATAATAATCAGGGCACGTTTTGCAAAATCAATATTTTTCAAAGCTTTCATCATTGCCACCCCGCTAAATCAAAGTCAGAAACGTTCTCACTAGTCATAAATTCAACTGGAATGACAATTTCCTTATCTACTGATTTGTTGTGATATAGCGAGTAACCCGCCTGAATCGCTCGTTTACCGATTGTTAACGGCGATTGAGCTACTGTTGCTTGAATTGAACTCGTCGTTGCCAATAAATTTTTCATATCTGGCGAACCATCTACACCATAGATTTTAATCGATGTTGTCACATTTGAATTTTCAATTGCAGCCAAAGCTCCGATAGCCACTTGGTCATTAAGCGCCATCACCGTGTCAAATTCGACCCCTGAAGCGATGACCGATTCCACTTGCGGCATCGCTATTTCGGTTTGCCCTAAGCAATCCTTGCGGTCAACCACTTGATAGGTATCATTTCCTTCAATCGTATCTAAAAATCCATTGATACGATCTACTGCTGATACTGCATTTTGATGTTCCAATAACAAAATTTTGGCACTTGATTGCGTCTGCATTAAATTTTGAGCGCATAAAACACCAGCTTGATAATTATCCGATACAATTGTCGTATCTACTGAAGAATCATCTGATAGTTGACTATCGACAACAACAATTTTTATCCCAGCTCTTTTCGCTTTCTTCAAAGCTTTTATTAATTTTTGACTGTTTGCATCAACAGGATTGATGATAATGATATTAACACCCTTTTCAATAAACGATTCAACCTGTTGCGTTTGTTTATCAACGTCCAAAGCAGGGTCTCTAGTGTACAAAATATCATTATTTTCCTCAACAATTTTTTCAACCTCGTTGTTTAATACCTTGTAAAAATCATTGTTCATGGTCATGTAGGTCGCACCAATCTTAACCTGATTTTCATTTGAAGGAACCATTTTATAGTTCCAATAAACTCCCACAATGGCAAGAACCCCAATAAAAGCGCTTACCAAAACACCGACATATTTCCGTTTTTTCATCTCATACCTTTTCAATAAAATCAAGAGACCACTGATAGCTATATTTGCCTTAATTATAACACGTTTAAATTGTACAGACAATTCAGTCAGAAATAGCCCCTCATTCTATCTAACGAATTTAAAAAACACCCGCAGGTGTTTTTTATACTCTATTTATTCGAAACTACTTATGCCAAGTTTTTCCAGAACTAAGGCAATACCGTCATGATTGTGACTAGCTGTTACGTGTCCGACTTGCTCCTTGACTTCTTGAGGCGCATTTGCCATAACATAAGCTTCACCTACTGCCTCTAGCATGTCTAAATCGTTAAAATTGTCACCAAAAGCAAGCGTATCTGCCATATCAACCTCGTAATGCTGCGCCAAAGTCTGGACTGCCCTTCCTTTATGAATCCCACTTGCCATAATTTCAATATAATAAGGCAGCGACCTTGCAATTGATAAATCTGAATAGAGACTTTTTAGCTTATTTTCCAAAGCTTCCATGCGTTCTGGTTCACCCATTAACAAGATTTTATGAACTTCTGGCAATCGACCGATTTGTTCCAAGTTCGCTTCCTTAGAGGCTAAGTCCACCACGCGCTCTTCACGTGAAATCCAACGATTAGCACGGTTTTGGGACAACCACTTTTCACCGCTGTAAACATTCCAAGCAACGTCAGAGACTTCTTTTTCTAAATACTGACAAATCGCTTGCGCTTCTTGTGGACTCATCGGACAACTATCAATTACTTGCCCTTGTTCATCTTGGATGAGGGCACCATTATAGGAAATCATGGGTACATCAGGTAAAAAATCTTTCAAAATTGGCTTAATCGCCTCTGGCATACGCGCCGAAACTGGAACAAATAAAATACCTGTATCAACAGCATGACGAAGGGCTTGGCGTGTCCTAGGCATCACTTTTAAGGCATCATTAATAAGAGTGCCGTCAATATCACTAAAAATTATTTTTACCATTGTACTTTTCCTCCTATTTTCTCTCAGTATAGCATTTTTTGAAAAGGTTTTCAAAAAAACTATTTCCTGATAATAACAAAAAAAGCTCAAGTCAAAAACTAACTCGAGCTTGGGTTGGTTAAAATGGTAATTCTTCCTCTTCCAAAACTAAATCAGCGAGGTCGTTTGCCACATTATTTTCTCGCATAGCACGTTGGGCACGGCTTTCTAAAAGTTGGAAAGAATGGCAAAGCACTTCTGTCACATAATTCGTGTGACCATCTTTTTCATATTTGCGTGTGCGAAGCTCGCCATCAATCGAAATCAGACTTCCTTTTCCAGCATAAGAAACAAGAGTTTCTGCTAAACGTCCCCAAACCACAATTGAAATAAAATCAGCCTCACGCTCACCATTTTGCGATTTAAAACGGCGGTTAACTGCTAATGTTACACGTGTAACAGATTTCTCATTTGACGTCGTCACAAGCTCAGGCTGCGCCGTCAAACGACCAATCATAATAACTTTATTGTACATCATTACCTCCTTATCTTATTATTCGAAAAAGAATCTAGAAAACAGTAAATTAATGTAACAAAAAAGTCCTAGTTTCCTAGGACTTTCCTATTTCTTACCCTTTCCAGTGTTTTTCTGGGTTAAAGGCTTCGCCGACTAGGGCTGTGTCATCAAGTTCGATGATACCACGTTTTTGTGGGGCGTTTGGAAGGGCTAATTCGCGAGGTGAGCACATCATACCAAAGCTCTTTTCGCCACGAAGGGCACCTGGGAAAATAAGGCTTCCGTTTGGCATCATAGCACCTGGAAGGGCTACGATTGTCTTCAAACCAACAGCGGCATTTGGCGCACCTGCAACGATTTGAACGATTTTGTCATCTGAGATTTGTACTTGGCAAATGTTCAAGTGGTCGCTGTCTGGGTGAGCAACCATTTCTTTGATTTGACCAACAACAAATTTTGGTGAAGGCTCATTTTCCAATTGTTCGCTAAAACCTTCTTTTGTCAATTCAGCGTTCAATGTTGCAACGTCTTGGTCAGATAGAGTGACTTGACCAACACCTTCAATTGTAACCAAGCTTGACACTTCAAAAATATTCCAAGCAACTGTTTCACCATTTTTCTCAAGGAAAACGCGTGAGACATTGCCTTTGCGTTCATAGTCAAGTTTAGCACCTTTGCTATCTTTGACAATTACCATGAGGACATCACCGACATGTTCTTTGTTGTACGTAAAAATCATTTTCTCTCCTATTTCAATCCAGCTAAAAAGCTGTTAATTTCTGCTTTGGTTTTGCGTAATTTATTAACCAAACGACCAATTTCTTTTCCATTTTCAGTCACCACAAAACTTGGAATCCCAAAAATATTCCAGCGTTGTGCTACTTCCATGAAATCATCACGATCCACACGGACAAAGGTGAATTCTGGATTTTCTGCTTCAATTTCAGGCATGACTGGATAGATGAATTGGCAATCTGGACACCAATTTGCCGTAAAAAAGAAAACCACTTTTTCAGGTTTTTCTAGATAGGTAGCCATTTCTTCATAGGATTTTGGGCTAATCATTTTTCTCCTCCTCATAGCTAATCTCACCATTTTGGTAAACGAATTGAAACGTCCGACCGTCCTCTAAAACAAGACCACCAGTCGTTCTCTCCTTATCAGATTCAAAAGCATTTACATAAAGCACCGAGATATTGTCAAATCGACTAAAATAATCACGAATGGCTTGCTTAATTTTTTCTTGTCGCTTTTCTTCGCATTGTTTTTTTAGGATTGCTCCCAAAATGATGACACCACCGACTCCCACTAAGCTAAAACGTGACAGTAAGTTTCTTTTTTTGTTTCTCATACGCTTTATTTTAGCATATTTCCTAGCAGATTTCCAAAGAACAAGACATAGGATTTTGAGTCGAAATGCTGCAGTTGCCATTACTAAGACATCTAACCTAGCAGTCACGGTAGGTGATTGCTACCACTTCAGCACTATATAAGCACTAAGATTAAACAAATCTACTTGGTTAAGATTGAGACTGTCAGACTTTCACAGAATATGATATAATGCAGTCACGTAGAAACAATTACGACAAAGTTAGCCACTGGTTCAGACTATCGGATTTCGTAGCATCGTTATGGTAGAGGGATTCTCAGTTAGTATCTTGTTTGCCTTTGACTGAAGGCTAAGAAGAACGCCGACCAACAAACTGTTACTCAATGTCAACCTGAATTTGCCATAGTTGCTACTGATAATGCTTACCAAAGGCTATAGTTACAGGATACAAGAAGCACAAGGAGAACGCATGTTTATTAAACAAGAGCAAGCATCAGATATTACTGCTGTTGATCAGGTTATCAAGAAAGCATTTGCACCCCTACCTTATTCTGATCATCAAGAACATTTACTTGTCCGACGACTACGCCAAAGCAAAGAATTCATTCCCGAATTGTCTTTGGTTGCTGAGCTTGACGGTCAGATAGTCGGTCATATCTTATTCACCAAAGCACAGGTCAATCATACTACTGTCCTAGCTTTAGCTCCCCTCGCTGTCCATCCCGATTATCAACAGCAAGGAATTGGATCCGCCCTAGTTAAGAAAGGGCATCAATTAGCGCAAGCTCTACAGTTTCCTTATAGTATTGTCTTAGGTGACCCTCAATATTACTCAAGATTTGGCTATCAAGCAGCAAAAAACTGGGGCATTTTCCCTCCCTTCGATGTTCCGAGCAATCATTTTATGGGGATTAAATTGATTCAATCAGCTCCTCCGTTGCATGGCACATTAGCCTATTCTGAGGCATTTGGAGTTTAAATCAAAAAATAACTATTCATTTATGAAAGAATCGAGGTTTTTATGTCAGAATTATTTTCAAAAATAAAAGAAATCACAGAACTGGATAGTATTGCAGGATACGAACATAGCGTTCGTAACTATCTTCGTTCAAAAATCACACCGCTCGTTGATGACGTGCAAACTGACGGTCTTGGTGGTATTTTTGGTATTAAAAACTCTGCTGCTGAAAATGCACCACGCATCATGGTTGCCGCTCACATGGACGAAGTTGGTTTCATGGTCAGCGACATCAAAGCTGACGGTACCATGCGTGCTGTTGGTATTGGTGGGTGGAATCCTTTGGTGCTAAGCTCACAACGTTTTACTCTTTACACACGTGACGGTCGCGCAATTCCAGTCGTTTCTGGTTCTGTTCCACCACATTTCCTTCGTGGAGCAAATGGCTCTGCTGCTCTTCCAAAAATCGATGACATCATTTTCGACGCTGGATTTACAGACAAAGCTGAAGCAGAAGCATTTGGCATTCTTCCAGGCGACATCATCGTACCAAAATCTGAAACAATTCTCACAGCCAACCAAAAAAATGTTATCTCTAAAGCTTGGGACAATCGCTTCGGTGTGCTTATGGTAACCGAATTGCTTGAAAGCCTTAAAGGGCAAAAACTTGATAACACTCTTATTGCTGGTGCTAATGTTCAAGAAGAAGTTGGTCTTCGTGGCGCACACGTTTCTGCCACAAAATTCCAACCAGAACTCTTCTTCGCCGTTGATTGCTCACCTGCTGGTGACATTTATGGCAACCAAGGTAAAATTGGCGACGGAACACTTTTCCGTTTCTACGACCCAGGACATATCATGTTAAAAGATATGCGTGATTTCTTACTCACAACCGCTGAAGAAGCTGGTATCAAATATCAATATTATGCTGCCAAAGGTGGTACAGATGCTGGTGCTGCTCACCTTAAAAACGGTGGTATCCCATCGACAACTATCGGTGTTTGTGCGCGTTATATTCATTCGCACCAAAGCCTTTATGCTATGGATGACTTCTTGCAAGCGCAAGCTTTCCTTCAAGCTATTGTTAAAAAATTAGACCGCTCAACTGTTGACCTCATCAAACAATACTAGAAAGGAGCTAGGGGACTCAGGTCATTAAGCATCTCTGTTGCACTTCCCCTTTGTCTTACTATGAAAATTGGATTTATCGGAGTTGGAAAAATGGCAACTGCCATTATCAATGGACTCAACACAACATCGCACGATATCATCATTTCAGGTTCTTCACTTCCTCGCTCACGCGAAATCGCAGAGCAACTTGGAGTTAAAGCAGCCCTTTCACACCAAGAACTCATTGACCAATCTGACTTGGTTATCCTTGGTATCAAACCACAAATGTTTGAACCAGTCCTTGCTGGACTTCACTTCCACCAGCCCATTCTTTCAATGGCGGCAGGGGTAACATTGGAACGCCTTGGCAAATTAACAGACCCAAATCTTCCATTAATTCGTATCATGCCAAACCTCAATGCTCAAATTCTAAAAAGTACAACAGCGATTTGTACCAATGACAACGTTTCTGCAGAACTCATAGCAACCACCAAAGAAATCACTAACAGCTTTGGTTCAACCTTTGATATTCCTGAAAAAGACTTTGATACTTTTACAGCTCTTGCAGGCTCTAGTCCAGCTTACATTTACCTATTTATCGAAGCTCTTGCTAAAGCTGGTGTCAAATATGGTATTCCAAAAGAAAAATCACTCGATATCGTGACACAAACGGTCCTTGCTAGTGCTGAAAATCTTCTTCAAGGTTCTGACAGCCCACATGACTTGATTGATAAAATCTCAAGCCCTGGTGGAACAACCATCGCAGGACTTCTCGACCTTGAAAAAACAGGATTGACAGCAAGTGTCATCTCAAGCATCGATGCCACTATCGATAAAGCAAAAGCTTTGTAATTAAAAAAGCACTGAATAAAATCGTTCAGTGCTTTTCTTTACCTCACAAGATCATAAAAAGTACTCCCAATGCATTATTAATAAAATGGATAGCTATTGTATATTCCAGTTTCTGTGTCTTATGATAAACAACAGCAAGTACCAATCCCATACCACCATAAATAATCCAACTTCCAATATTAGTTGGTATATGCAATAAACCAAAAAGCAGAGAACTAAGGATAACACCAAGGTAAGAATTATTAAAGAGACGTCCTAAGATAAGTCCACGCATAACCGTTTCTTCCACAATTGGCGCTGCAATAGCTGTCAAAACAACTAACAAAAGAGGTGACATACCAAGTTGCTCAAGCGCTGCTTGATTTTCTGTATTTGCCCCAATACCATTTTCTAAAAGTAAGACAACACCACCGATATACTTGACAATAGTTAGCACAACAAAACCAACCAAAATGGTTTTCCAAGCTTTCCATGTTTTTAATTCTTCTAAATGACTCAATAGTTCAACTCGTTTAGCAACATAGACTGTAAAAACAGCAACTACCAAAAGAGCTAAAGTAATTAATACAGACTGCCAGAATGGTTGGTCTGCTGCAATAAATGCTGTTGGCAATTGCTCCAAGAAAAGCAATCCCAGAGCCAAAAAGAAATATTTTAAAGCTGTTAAAAGTTTTTTCATGATATCACCTCTTATAAAATTCTTGTAAATATTAGTTTAAAGAAAACAAATCCCCAAAATAAACTATACAACCAAATCAGCAAGACTATCGGATAAGTCAATACAATACCTATAAAAGCATACAAGATAATCAACATAAAATTCTCTAAAAATAAGAGAATCAGCGTTGATAAAGCCGTCACTCGCAAGATGAGCTGATTGCGTTCATCGTAAGCGGCAATATAAGCTGCTTTTAAACGATTCGGTTGCCTTGTCAAAGTTACATAATAGATAGCAACTACTAATCCTGCTACTCCTCCACCTAGTAATAAACCAGCCGCAAAATCATTGGTCTTGATAAAAAATGAAGTCAGTAAACATGAAGCAGCAACAAATAGAAAACTTAGGGATACCGTCATCATATAATGACGATATTCTTCCAATGTCTTTTTCCGAGTCATACTTATTAAAGCTTTTAAAACCACAATTTTCTCCTTTTATTTCCCCAAAATTTTATCTTGAAAAAAGTAATAGATAATACGTTTAACATGATACTCATTGCTAGTAGAAAACCTGATAAAAAGTCACTCAGATTAGCCACCAATACTGTAAGTAACAATAGTTGCCCTAAACTTACCGTAGCAAAACCAACGTTTTTCATAGTCTCATAAAGTGTGTTCATCTTTTTCTCCTACTTTTCATCGTCAAAAATAAAAATCTCTTCAATTGTTTTCCCAAAGTATTTAGCGATTTTATGAGCTAACTCCAAAGAAGCATTATAACGTCCCTTTTCAAGTGAGATAATCGTCTGCCTTGTCACGGCTAACGCTTCTGCCAGTTCTGCTTGACTAATTTTATTTGCTTTGCGTAGTTCTTGGATTTTTGTTTCCATTTCCTCCTCCATATCGCATCAATTAGTAAAGGAGACTTTACATTTTTAGCATAGTATAGTTTACTTTACATTTTTTGTCAAGTTTATTTTATATTTTTTATAAAATAATCAAAAAAGCTGACCCATTCAGGTCAACTTTTCTGGTCTTATCATAATATTTGATAACTTAATTAGTAGAATTTTTAAAACGTTCAACGTCACGCGCAATCACAAGTTCTTCATCAGTTGGGATAACCATAGTTTTCACACGCGCTTTATCTGTTGAAATAACGCCATAGGCTCCTGACACATTCTTAGCTGGATCCGTATCAACACCAAACCAAGTCATGCCAGAAATAATATCCTCACGAACAACGCTTGAATTCTCACCGATACCTGCCGTAAAGACAATAGCATCAGCGCCATTCAAAACCGCAAAATACTGTGCAATGTATTTTCGTAAACGATCAATATACATGTCATAAGCTAACTGACATTTTTCATCGCCCTCTTCCTTCCCAGCAAGAATATCACGCATATCACTTGATTTCTCAGAAATACCAAGAAGACCTGAATCGCGATTTAATACCGTACGAATTTTTTGAGGGCTATTAAGGTTTGGTTCACACTCTAATAAATACGTAATCACACCAGGATCAATGCTTCCTGAACGTGTACCCATCATTGTTCCACCAAGCGGTGTCAAGCCCATTGAAGTATCAACAGATTTACCGTCCTTGATAGCAGTCACGGACACCCCATTACCAATATGGCAAGTAATTAATTTCAGATCTTCCAAGGGTTTTCCTAAAACCTTTGCCGCTTCTTGCGCGACATATTGGTGACTTGTTCCATGGGCACCATATTTACGAATCTTATAATCAGTATAATAACGATTTGCAATCGGATAGCGGTATGCTACTTCAGGCATTGTTGCATGAAAAGCAGTATCAAAAACAACAACACTTGTAATGTCAGGCAAAAGGTCTTTAAAAGCTCTAATTCCAAGAGCTGCTCCAGGATTGTGAAGCGGTGCTAATACGGATAACTCCTCAACTTGTTGAATGACTTTATCAGTTACCAAAACCGAATCTTTGAAGTACTCACCCCCAGCAACAACACGATGTCCAACACCCGTGATTTCATCATAACTAGCAATGATGTCCATTGAAATCAAATCATCCAAGAAAATTTTAACAGCTGCTGTGTGGTCTGGAATATCCTTGGTCTCAGATTTCGTCTGTCCATTAAATTTAACCGTAGAAATACCATTGACAAGACCAATACGTTCAATTAGCCCTTTTGCAATAACTTCTTCTTCTGGCATATTATACAATTGCCATTTCAGACTTGAACTTCCTGCATTAATAGAAATAGTTTTCGCCATAAATTTACCTCTAAAGCGCTTTCATGTTATATCTCCATTATATCACATTTTTTTTAAAATTCATATTATCAACTTTCCATTTTTGAAATTTTCCAATGAAATCGGTCAGAGTTTCACGACTTTGTAAGTCAGAAAGTGGATAAACAAAGGTTTCTGGCGTCTGCGCAGCTTGTTTTTTCAAAACAAAAATTGATTTCGCATTCGCTGCATTGCCAAAAATAGATTCTGGCAAAGTAATCACGGCGATAATATCCGCGTAATCTTTCAACCATTGTTTCAATAAATCACTCTGTTTGCTTGTCAAAAGACTAACGGGCGCCAAAAAGACTGCAATACCATCTTTTTTGAGATATTTTAACGATTGTTCCATTAACAAATGGTGGGCATAGGTATGCTCATCAGAACTTGCCACTTTATAACGTTTTGCAATGTCATCATTAGGATAGAAACCCACTGGCAAATCACTAATAATCACATCACTTTCTTGTAGAATTTGTGGACGCACAGCGTCTTCTTGAATAAACCGAGCATCAGAATCCATCACTTCTGCAATACTTGCTGATAAATCAATCAACAAATCGTCAACTTCAATACCAAGATAATTTAATTCTTTAGACGAATTATTTAAGAATGTTTGAGCAAGGTTCCCTGTCCCACTACCAATTTCTAAAAGGTCAATTTTATCTGAATCTGTCAGATTTTCAATCAAGAACAGCAAAATAAAACCAATAGCATCTGGTGTAAATTGATGATTGGCTTGCAGTTGCTCTGTTTGACCAGCTTTGATAAAGATAAATTGGAAAGCTCGACGCCACTCTTCTTTGGTCAATGCAAGCTGACGCAGTTTCTCATTGTTGGCAGCAACTTCTTCACTGGCACCTTCAGCACCCAAGTAAAAAGAGTTCTGTTCAATAAGCGCATCATAAATATGAGTTTTTAACTCATTTTCAATTAATTGGATATTTTCTAAAATCAGCTCATAGGCTGTTTCAATTTTTTCAAAATTCATCTTGTCCTCCGCAACCCTATCATATCAAAAAACGCAGGAAATGAAAAGAAAGCCCTAATTAGCTTTCTCTTTCTGAACACTTTGGAAAACATAGTCAAATTCTTGTTGATTAGGCAGTTTGACCATCACCTGCAATCGATTATCTTGGAAGTTGTAGTCAGTTACTCCTTGGTCAAATGTAAGGTGACCAGTATCCTCTTTTGCCAAATCTTTTGTTAATTCTGCCATTAAATAAGCCTGACTAGCAGATAGCTGCGCTTGGTGTTGTCGCTCCATTGCCACGACACGTCCTAGATAAAATTGCAAAAGCAAGGCAAAAATTGCTGCCATAAGCAAAGCATAGATTAAAATCCCTGCCTTAACTTGCCGTTTCAAAAGTGTAAACAAATGTCCTCTCCAAACCATTCTCTAAAGTCAATGTCATTGTCACCTTCTGACCATCTCTAGAAATAGCAGAAGATCTTACTCCAAATATCATTGGCTGATAGCCTTGACCAGATGCGTTTGTTTTACGAAAATCATCAGCCTTTGACTGTCCAAATGCCAACTTTTGACTGGACTTCGTCACATATAGCTTGTTATTTTCAACCTTATCTAATTGACAATTGGCAAGTTCCGCACGCAGCTGTTGTGAAAACAAAAGCCAGTTTTCCTCTTGATTTTCCGACAAATAATGCACATTTGCAGAAATAGATTGCGTTAAGCCATTGTAAACAAGAATAGCACCCGAAATTACCAATAAAGAAACCAAACATTCTATGAGGGTGAATGCCTTTAAACTAGTCTTTTTTAACATGTAATATTTCCGTTTTCGCCTCATAAACATAGACCTCTCCATCTTTTTTGATAATCTCAACCTCAATACCATTCATCTTCAAATGATTTTGCCCTGTTTGCACAGCCATTGTTGCCACATTAAGAACTTCCTGCTGCCGTAAACTTTCTTGCATAAACTGCCTATTTTTATCAATTTCCCCTAAAACAATACTCGTAATCATCGCTAACAATCCTAGTGCTATCAAGCTTTCAAGGAGTATGTAAGCTTTTAGTTTCTGTCTTTTTATATTTACCACTCCCTAAATATAATTGATAGTTGAACTCTTTATCTGACGTTTGAAAGGCTAATTTTGCCAAGGACGAATTACCTCCTGCTTTGTCAAAATTGACTTGATAAGTTTTATCAACTTTGACCGATGGAGGGAGTTTTACCGCTGAGAAATCAGTAGATACTTCCTCTTGCGAAACAGTCAACGTAAAACTTTGTTGCCTAGCATTAGCTAATTTTTGCGTGTCACAATAGAGATTTTCAAACGATAAAAAGAAAATCTTTTCTTCTACATTTTGAAAAATACCATTCAAAGAGCCTGACAACATCATGATAATAAAACAGGCAATTCCTAGTGTTAATAAACTTTCTAAAAGGGTAAAAGCTGAAACTGTTTTATTTTTTAGCTTCATTGTAAGTTTTTGCTTGTTCAGAAGTGATGTAGCCAACTTCAACTAAATCATCAACAGTCGGTTTATCTCCCGTTTTCAGTTCGTACAAATCCATCTGGCTTTCAACCACTTTCACAACAGCAGCATCGCCTTTTTCACGAACAACGTCCTTTTGCTTACTCAAATTCGGTACAAAAAGCAACATTAAAACACTGATAATAAGAAGCACAATCAACATCTCCACAAGTGTGAAAGCAGCCACAGACTTTTTACGTAATTTTTTCCAAATCTTTTTCATTAAAAATTTCCTCCCATATTTTGATACATTGGCAACAGCATTGCCACATAAATTAACACAATAATCAAAGCTACAAAGACAAAAACAAGTGGTTGAATGAGCTGTGTTGCTTGAGTCAATTTGCCAAAAAAGCTCTGCCATGTTTCCTCAGCATAAATGTCCAACTCACGCCCAAGCTTTGATTTGATCTCACCATATTCAATCATCAAGCTCAATTCTCGCAAAAAGAATGGATAATCCAGAACTTTTTGATGAAAAGCTTGCCCTGAAAGCAGCGCTTCTTCCATATCCTTTCCAATCTCTTGAAATAAGAGCGACTTTTGCTTTTGCATGATTCCCACGATTGCCATTAATTCAATACCTTGCCCAATCAAATTCCCCCATTCACGCGCATAGTAAGCTGTCAAATATAACCTAACATAGTTTCCCACAAGTGGAATCCGGCTTATTCGACTATATAAATCAATCTGCGATAAACGCCTAGCATAAAATGTCGTACAAATAAGCAACACTCCAATCGAGAAAATACTTAACAAAAAAATCGTTGGAAAATGTGCAATAATCTGCGTTGCCACATTTTGGCTTTCCAGCTGCGGCAGTAAATAATTCTTCAACCCCAGCATAATCAAAATAAGAAACAAGAACAAAATCAATGGATACGTTGCAACTTCAATTAACTTTTTTCTGACGACAGTCATGCTAGAAAGGTAAGACTCAATTTTTAGCAGACTTTTCTGACTGTTTCCATGAACATCAGCCAAAGCAATTTGTGTGACAATATTGTCCGAAAACCCTAAATCTACCATCATTGCTGCTAGACTAGCACCATTTAACAAACTTTCTTGCATCCTCTCAACATAAACCTCTGACAACAATTGACTTCTTCGGAGAAAAAACACAATTTCTGTTAAATTAAACCCACTTTTAAAAAGATTATTAAAGAGTTGGATAACCTTGCGCTGTTTTTTAAATGGCAATTTTTTCGATTTTTGCTTGTTCAGCTGTGATATGTCCGTCTTTAACAAGACTTTCAATTTTTGCATTCCAGCATTCTGGTCGGTGACTTTCAAAGTTTTCTTTAACAAAATCAATCACACCTCCTCCACCAATTAAGCGTTGATAAACAATGGCACGCAAACTATTTTCCAATTCTTGCTTACTAACACCCAATTCCAAAAGACGTTCGTAAACGCCAGGGATACTTTTCGCATGAATGGTCGAAAACACAATAGCTCCTGTCAAACTTGCACGAACGACTGCATGCGCTGTCTCGCTATCACGAATTTCTCCAATAATCAGAATATCTGGTCTATGGCGAAGCGATAATTTAATTAGCTCATCATAAGTCATCCCAATATCACTATTTAACTGCAACTGCAACATTTGTTCTTGTTTGATTTCAACAGGGTCCTCAATTGTAATGACTTGCTTATCAGGAAATTTTTCACGAACCAATTGGTACATGAGAGTGGTTTTTCCACTCCCTACTGGTCCCGAAAAAAGGTAAAGTCCCCTACTATCAATGGCTTCTAAAATATTTTTCATCCCATCAAACCAATATTGCAAGTCATGACGGCCAGAATAAAGCAAGCGAATCACTAAACTTTCTCGTCCACGATAATCACCAACACTCGACAAGCGAAGCGAAATCTCTTCCTCATCTGCAAATTGATAATCACAAGAACCTAACTGACTGCGACGTTTCTCACCAACATTCATACCAGCCACAAATTTAAAATGACTAATCAAGCTAGTCATCTGCTCTATCTCAAAATAATCAACAAATCGCCGTTGGTCTCCTACGCGTTGATACACTTCATAACAATCTTCTCTAGGTAAAATGTAAATATCTTGCGCATTAACTTCAACAGCATCTTTAATGAGTTGCTTTGCTTCTTCCTGAATCATCTTGACCTCCTACTTTTCTATTCGTAAATTGGTCATAAAAAACAAAAAAATCATGGAAAAAATTCCATGATTACGATTCGAATTTACAATTTTGGGGTCTTGACTCATCATTTTGAACGTTAAAATGATAAGAAAAAGTCCCTTCAGGCAATTCTTTACCGTCTTTGAGCATTAAAATGGAATGGTACTGTTGCAGATAATCCCCACAATTCTCACACCAACGTTGATCTGTCTTATCCCAGAAAGCCGCCTGAAGATTATCATGATATTTACAACTTGGTAAAGTCGTTTTAAGAGATAACCATTCTGTTTTGTAAAAGGAGAAAGCATCCTCAAAATACTCAAAACGTTTTTCTTCTATAATATCTTTTTGCCAATCTTTCAAGAACCACCACGGCTCATAATCCCCATACATTTTTATCACTTGATACATTTAACACACTTCCTTACGGAGTTTATTATATAAAAATCAAAAGCTTTTTAAAAAGAATTTGCTTATTTAGAATTATTATCAGTAAAGTTCGGTGATAATAAGCACAAAGGTCTGAGATGAAAATCTCAGACCTTTTCATTTATTAGCATAAAATGTGAACTAACCTTATTCAGCACCTGTTGAAACGGTTGCTTCAACTGTTTCTGCTTCTTCACTTATTTCAAGTTCATTAACAGCTTGTGGTTCAAGGTTACGGTAACGAGCCATACCTGTACCAGCTGGAATGATTTTACCAATGATAACATTTTCTTTAAGACCAAGAAGATGATCTTTCTTACCACGGATAGCAGCATCTGTAAGAACACGAGTTGTTTCTTGGAATGATGCGGCTGACAAGAATGAGTTAGTTTCAAGCGAAGCTTTTGTAATCCCCATAAGCACTGGACGTGATGTTGCAGGGATACCACCAGAGATAACAACATCTTTGTTAGCATCCGTAAAGTCTGCAATATCCATAAGTGTGCCTGGGAGAAGTTCTGTATCACCTGGATCCATGATACGAACTTTGCGAAGCATTTGGCGAACCATTACTTCGACGTGTTTATCACCGATTTCTACCCCTTGGCTACGGTAAACTTTTTGTACTTCAGCAAGAAGGTAAGTTTCAACTGATAATGTGTCACGAACTTCAAGGAGACGTTTAGGTTGGATAGAACCTTCAGTAAGTGGAGCACCACGGTGTACCTCATCACCAACAGCAACTTTCATGCGGGCAGTGAATGGTACCACGTATTCACCCATACCAGTTTTACCTTGAACGTAAACTTTCTTAGTACGTGTAGAAGCATCTTCTTCGATGTCAACAACAGTACCTTTAACTTCAGTAATAACGGCTTCCCCTTTAGGATTACGAGCTTCAAAGATTTCTTGGATACGAGGAAGACCTTGTGTGATATCGGTATTTGACGCAACACCACCCGTGTGGAAAGTACGCATTGTAAGCTGTGTACCAGGTTCACCGATAGATTGAGCGGCAATTGTACCAACTGCTTCACCAACTTCAACCGCATCACCTGTTGCAAGGTTGACACCATAACAGTGACGGCAGACACCATGACGAGTGTTACATGTGAATACTGAACGGATTGTAACTTCTTCAACACCAGCTTTAACAATTTCAGCTGCCATATCTTCAGTAATCAATACATCTGAACCAACAATAACTTCGCCAGTTTCAGGATGTTTAACAGATTTCTTAGTGTAACGACCAACCAGACGCTCTTCAAGAGTTTCTGTCACCTCTTTACCGTCAGTAATGGCACGAATAACAAGACCACGGTCAGTTCCACAATCATCTTCACGAATGATAACATCTTGGGCAACGTCAACCAA